>LULT01000019.1_pt1 | contig 29655 bp, 38 predicted proteins | sample 728141 | NCBI WGS metagenome assembly LULT01 (sample SAMN03860282, study PRJNA289734) | marine metagenome | biome: seawater column; feature: ocean; material: water; isolation source: Red Sea water column Station 108 - depth 100m | place: Saudi Arabia: Red Sea | collected 2011-10-15 | depth 100 m | reverse complement strand
ATTTTAAGCATTATACTTCTCATTTTCCACCTGTTTCACCCACGCTAATCGTTCATCATTCAGGTATGTTTGAGTAGTGTTCAAATTACTATGTCTCATTTTGAGTTTAAGTAAGTATGCGTCTTGTGTTTGTAGTGATTGATTAGAACAGAATGAATGTCTTGTATCGTGAAAACTATACTTATATCCAAGTGTTCTACAAGCCTTCCTGAATGCCTTAGCAACGTTATTAGGGTTTATTCGGTTGGACCAGATTCGCCAAACTCCTCTAAACACCAGAAGAAGTAATCATAACTTGGTTCATCAGATCCTTCTACTGTTATAGTTCTTAATTCATATCTTAAAGTGCAATTGTTACAATCATTATCTGAAATACTAACTTCTAACTGAGCATTGTGGTGAATCCACTTACTTTGATCATACACAAGTCTGAAAGGATCATAGGGAAAAATAGCATGCTCGTCTCGAACAGTAAACGAATTACTGCTTTCCTCTAAGACCCACCAAATGATTTATTCCATTATAAAGATTGTTTCTAAATCTTTTTTGAAAAATCGAACGATTTTAATAGCTAAAGGGAGAGATGGATCAAATTTACCCTTTTCAATAGCGTTAATTGTTTGTCTACTAACATTAAGATGCTGGCCTAATTCTTGCTGACTTAATTTCTTTTCTCGTCGTAAAATTTTTAAATTATTCTTCACTTTAATATTCTCTATATTAACTTAAGTGCTTTTTATAAAAATAAACCTGCCCTACTAAAGTTCCCACTACAAAAAATAGTAAATTTAGAGGAAAGCAAACATCTTGATGTACAACTTCTGCAATCACTCCTGCAAGCGATAAAGAGTGAAATATAATTCCTAAAACTATAAAACAGTATGCTCCAGTAGTCACTGAAAAATTGTGAAATTTCTTAAACATTTCATCTTGTGTACGATAAAATTTTAGCCAAAAAAATACTCCTATCAGCAAACAAATAATGCCTGCGATAGTCATTTCAGTTGCAGGAATTAGATTCCCGTAGCTATTTGCTGTTGTTACAAACCCACCTATTGCTCCTGCTATCAATAAAAAAATGCATGATATGAGATAATTTTTTTTATCTTCTTTCTGCATAGAAGAATAGTCTAACCATAGTCCGTTATGTGTAATTTTTGTCATAGATTCACCTTTATTTTTGTAAAGTTTACTTTACTTTAAAATAAACAATTATTACCCTTTATAGCAATTAAAATGTAAAGGCTCCTTTTGAGAAGACGCCTTTTTTTGGTGCTTAGAGGTAGGTAAAATTACTCTTCTGTATATCGTACACAATGTCTATCTGATGGCACTGAAGCGTATTGGTAGCTTTGATCTCCATCTTTCTTATATTTGATCGATCTTGTTGATGGTTTGTAATAAAGCTCTATAAAATCATATTGGTTATTTGGATTGCAAGCCGAACATGAACATTCGTTAAGCCCTCCTCCGCTAGCATATTGGACTTTTCGATATCTTGTCTGGCTTCCATAAATGTTTCCCATAAGTTTATTATGAGAAATATTTTTTACAGCAATATATCCATTCGTATCTCCTCCGCCAGAGCCGTCATCATCACCGTCATCATTATTGTCATCATCTATAGACTCATTATATACAATTACAACAATATCTTCAGTTGCTCCTGCATTTCCACTCGCCATATAAGTGTTATGATCGTTAACAATTGTTTTGATATAGTATTCACCATTATCCTCAAGCTCTGTATTCCAATTATAGGAATAATTTGCATATGGAGATGTTAAATTTCTCCAACTAGCAACATTGTCATACTCAATAGACGATGGTCCTTTAATATAAATATCAATCTCTTGTACTTTTTGAATATAAAAACCATTGCGATAACTAGAAGGATTCTATTCACATCTTCCTCCACAACCACCACCTGACCATCCACCGCCAGAACCTCCTCCAGTGTAAACATAATTATAAACCATCACTCCGATTTCTTTTTCAGTTCCAGCATTTCCCGAGGTATGATAGACATCATGATCATTAACAATAACTTTTATATTATAGTTACCATCAATTTCTAATGATGTATCCCAATCATAAGAATAAGAAACCGATGATGAAGATGATGTGTTGTTCCAACGTTCAATCTCATAAAATTCATTAGATGTTGGGCTTAATATATGCAATGAAACATCGTGAATTTTGTTATTATCTTGAGCTGAAATTATAATTGATTGTACTCCACTTACAGTCTGATTATCCAAAGGAGATGATATTGAAACTGTTGGTGGAATCATATCAATAATTGGCGCTGATTGATTATTAGATGTAATGTCTTCGCACGCAACAAAGAATAGTGCAGAAATCGATAAGATTTTTATACTTTTCATTATTAAAATTCCTTTTTTTGTATTGTAGTTGTTAATCTATATGTAAAGTATGCTTTACATTTATAAATGTCAAGCATACTTTACATCTATAACAAATCGTAGAAAGCATCAATATTCTGAGTTGAGTTTGAAACCATTAAAGAACAACCAGATCTTGTGTGTGCTTGTTATATATGAAACCCACCACCCCTTAATACTTGTTTAGGTTTATATAATTAGGTTGAAAATCCTAATTAAGTTTCATTATAAGAGAACGACTAACCAAAATAAAGCAGCGCCAGGCAAAGCGACATTAGTATCACGGACGGTATAGCTTTTCTAAAGCTGCTCTTTACTCTGACGTGTGTAAGTATTGCAAACGCCATTAGTACTATAATGCCTTTTAATCCTAAGTTGTTCAGTTCTGGGTTTGTGCTTAACAACATTACAGCACAAGAAAGTTTGGTAATGCCCGTAAGATCTCTCAACCAGTTCGGGTAGTTATAGTCTTTTCTGAACTCTGTAATTATGTTGTCGTATCTTACAACCCACACAAAAAAAAGGGCTGTTGAAATAACAATTTTAAGCACTGTTGTCAATAGTTCTATGTTCATTATATCTCTATGTGGGCGATGAGAGATTTGAACTCCCGACCTTCTGCGTGTAAAGCAGACACTCTGACCAGCTGAGTTAATCGCCCAAAAGTTTGTTAACTTAAATGGATAGGGTTAATAATTCAACAACTTAAATAATAAGGATTGATATATTGGATGAAAGTTTCAAGAACAGGAAATTGATCAATCAATTGAAGATATAATATTTCAATTATTACAAAACCAGGTAGAGTTGAAATGAAATTCATTGATTTACAATAAATCATATGCATTACAGAAAAGGGCATAATAAACATAAAAAATGGAAACCAACCAAATAATCCTATTGTGACTAGTGATGCTATAAAAAAAATAATATTAAAAATCTTCAGAGACGATTTCAAATGGATTGATTTAATGAATGTTATAAATTTTTTTATATTCATTTTTTCAAATTAGGAATAGCAACATCAATGACATCCATTACTTCTTTAGCAAAATGGAATGTTAGATCTTTTTTAATGTGCTCTGGAATTTCTTCGAGATCTTTTTTATTACGATGTGGTAAAATAATTGTTTTGATTCCAGAACGATGGGCAGCGGTCACTTTTTCTTTGACTCCACCAATTGGTAATACATTTCCTCTTAAGGTAATTTCTCCTGTCATTGCAACACCGGTTGCAACTGGTTTGTTCGTTAATAATGAAACTAGTGAAGTAAACATACTTACTCCAGCAGATGGTCCATCTTTTGGAATCGCACCGGCAGGAACGTGAACATGAATATCCATTTTCTCATTAAAATTATCTTCTAAGCCTAATATATCAGTATGGGATCTCACATATGTTAATGCTGCTGTAGCAGATTCTTTCATCACATCCCCTAACTGTCCTGTTAGCGTGAGGTTGCCTTTACCGGACATTTTACTTGATTCAATAAATAGAATATCACCGCCAGCAGCTGTCCAAGCCATCCCTGTTACAACGCCTGGTTTTGTAGTGCGTTCTGCTAAATCAGTATAAAACTTTGGAATACCTAAATAATGGTGAACTTTTTTCTTTGTAATACTTACTGTTTTTAATTTTCCATTAACAATATCTACGGCAATCTTTCTTAAGACATTTGCAAGCTCTCTTTCAAGATTTCTCACACCAGATTCACGTGTATAAGATTGAATTACTTCTTTAATTCCATCTTCAGTGAATTTTGCTTGCTTAGCATTTAATCCATTCTCCTTAATTTGTTTTGGAATAAGATGTTTTTGTGCAATCTTTACTTTTTCATCATCAATATATCCACTGAAATCTAACATCTCCATTCTATCATGTAGCGCTGCAGGTATATTATGTGGATAATTTGCTGTTGCAATAAACATGACTTTACTTAAATCAAAATCAACTTCTAAATAATGATCACTAAATGCGTGGTTTTGTTCTGGATCTAACACTTCAAGCATAGCAGAAGATGGATCCCCTCTAAAATCTGAACCAAGCTTATCAATCTCATCTAACATAAATACTGGATTATTAGTCTTAGCTTTTTTCAATGATTGAATAATTCTTCCTGGCAATGCTCCAATATAGGTTCTTCTATGTCCTCTAATTTCTGCTTCATCTCTAACTCCTCCAAGCGAGATACGTACAAATTCTCTTCCCATAGATTTAGCAATTGATTTCCCTAAAGATGTTTTACCAACTCCAGGAGGGCCAGTAAAACATAAAATCGGACCTTTTACTGCATCGCTTTTTGTTATTTTCTTTTTTAATGATCGAACGGCTAAATATTCTAAAACACGTTCTTTAACTTTGTCTAAACCATAATGATCTTCATCTAAAGTTTTATGTGCAGATTCAATATTTAAATTATCTTTACTTGATTTACTCCATGGCAAGTCTGTCAACCATTCCAAATAAGTTCTTGCAACAGAATATTCAGGTGATTGAGGAGAAATGCGTGATAAACGATCTAATTCTTTATTAGCTACTTTTTCGGCTTCTGCACTCATCTTTGCATCAGCTATCTTTGCTTTTAATTCATCTAATTCAACGGTTTGGTTATCTTCACCAAGCTCTTTTTGAATTGTTTTCATTTGTTCTCTTAGATAATATTCTCTTTGAGTTTTTGAAATCTCATCTTGTACTTCTGTTTGAATTTCTTCACCGAGCTTAATACGCTGAATTTCTCTTTGGAGAAGATTAATTGCATTTTCAACGCGCTTTTTAATATCTAATTCTTCTAATACTTCTTGTTTTTCTGAATTAGAAACAGATAAAAGAGAAGTAGCGCGATCAGCTAAACGAGAAGGACGATCAATATTAGATAACATCCCTGCATGTTCTTCGTTTAGATTTGGAGAAATTTTAATTAATTCAGTAAATGAATTTTTTAATCCTTTTGCTAATGCTTCAACTTCAACATCAGGAGTCCCAGATTTTGCTTCAGGGATTCTTTCAACATCAGCAGTAAAATAAGTATTCTCATCATTATATTTTAAAATCTTTACTCTATCAACTCCTTGAACAATAGCAGATTTACTATTATCTGGCATATCAAATACTTTTAATACAAGTGCTAGCGTTCCATAGGAATATAAATCTTCTTGTTTTGGATCTTCAATTGATCCATCTTGTTGTGCGACGACAACGAGATATTTATTCTCTGGGTCTAAATCTTCAATTAATTTGAGAGACTTTTCTCTTCCAACATAAATAGGAATAACCTGCTGAGGGAATAACACTGTATTCCTCAAAGGCATTACTGGATATTGTTTTTGTATATTTTCCATTTTTTCTTAATTCTATTGTTGCAAAAAGCGTGCCTTCAAGCAAATTTAACGTAAAAAGTCACTATTTTATAAAAAATATGCCAAAATGGCTTAAAAGTATGCTAATTTAGTCTAATTGAATAAACAAATTCTCTAAAATTGTCACTATTGTCACTAATAGCACTATTTATACCTACAGCTTTAATAAAATACAAACTATTAGGAAATTCAATTACTCCCCCAAGCAATCCATAATCATTTTTAATAACTTTTTCTTGAGAAGGGTTTGCCATATTTGGCACTTCATAAGTACCGTACATTTCTAATAGTGTAATATATCTATTATCTAGACTATCTCTTTGCACAATAATATTCTCTTCAAGAAGTTCATCTTTTTTAAATTGTCCAATCCAACGTTGAATATTTTGATCTGTAGTTCCTTGAATATTACTAAAAACAACTAATGAAAAATCTTCCTTTGTATCTAATGTAATTTCAAGAAGTCTAAATTGTTTTTCTGATCTATTGATATTCCATGTATCAGGAGCTTTATAAGATATTGTTCCTACAACACTTCTATTAGCTATTTGATTTGTACCATTTATAGATATATAAGAAATAAGAAGGCAAAACCCAATAATAATGCTATAAGTAAGTATTTTATTCATCTTTGATTAAAAATTGCTCTTGCTTGTTCGTCTGCATGGTATGAACTACGAACCAAAGGACCAGATTCAATAATTTTAAAACCTATTGATTTGCCAAATTCTTTATAATCGTCAAATTGTTCTTTCGAAACATACTCCTTTACAGCTAAATGATTCTTAGTAGGCTGCAAATATTGTCCAATTGTAAAAATTTGAACTCCTAAATCAACAATTTGTTTCATTGTATCCTTTACTTCATCTACTGTCTCTCCCAAACCAACCATTATCCCTGTTTTTGTACGTAAACCAAATTTAATTGAGTCTTTTAATACGGATAATGATCTATTCCAATTGGCTTGGGCCCGCACCGCTTTACTAATTCTTTCTATACACTCAATATTATGACTAAAAATATCAGGGTTTGCTTGAAATACTCTCTCTAGAGATTCTTTATGTGCTTTGAAGTCTGGAGTAAGCACTTCTATTGTACATTTCGGATTGATTTTTCGTGTTTGTAAAATTGTTTGCGCCCATATTGTGGATCCGTAATCATTTTTCATATCATCACGATCAACTGAAGTGATAACAACATGTCTCAGATTCATTCTTTTAACTGCTTGAGCAACACGATAAGGTTCCATTGGGTCGTTCCATGTTGGTTTGCCTGTTTTCACAGAACAAAATCCACATGCCCTAGTGCAAGTATCACCCAAAATCATTAATGTTGCAGTACGTCTATTCCAACATTCATAAATATTAGGACACCTTGCTTCAGCGCATACCGTATTTAAATAACTTTCTTTTATTGTTTTTCTGACAAATTTATAATTTTCATCAGTGGTGATATTAATTTTTGGTTTATTTATTCTCGATTGAATCATTATTTAAATATATCATTAAAATGGTTAATTGTAGACTGTTTAACATCACTGATAGAAATTTTCTTATTTAATTCTTTTTCCATAGAAGTCATAGATACATTATCAATGCCACATGAAATAATATTAGAAAAATAATCCATATCGGTATTCACATTTAACGCAAAACCGTGAGTTGTTATCCATTGAGAAACACGAATGCCAATACTAGCTATTTTTCTGTCCTCAATCCAAACACCAGTCAAACCTTTTTTTATGGATGCATTAATTCCATAATCATATAAAACATCAATTAGCAATTGCTCAATATTGGACACATAAGATCGAATACCTAACCCCATGGTCTTTAAATTAATAATAGGATAACCAACTAATTGTCCTGGACCATGATATGTAACGTCTCCTCCGCGATCTGTTTGAAATAATTCACAATTTTTGTTAAGAATATTATTTGGATTTCCATTTTTCCCTAATGTATATGTATGATTATGTTCTAATAAAAACAAAGTATTTTTACCTGAATTCTTAATTAATTGACTTCGTGTATTTTCTTGACTTAATAATGCTTCATTATAATCACACAAACCTAAGTCTTTAACAATAAATTCCATTTATTTTAATTGTAGCAGTGTTTCAAAGATAGCTTCAGAAAAAGTAGGATGAGGATGAACTGAAGAAAGAACACTGTCGATGCTAAGATTGTTTGATTTGACAACACTGAGCTCAGATATCATTTCTGTAGCATTAGATCCAATAATATGCGCACCTAAAATGTGATTAGATTCATCTACTAAGATTTTAATAAAACCATCAGATCCACTTACTGCAACAGCTTTTCCATTGGAATTAAAAAAAGAATGTGCTTTTTTAAATTTAATCGATTTTTCATTTAAATTTTCTTCGCTCAAACCAATAGATGCAACCTCAGGTTTGCAATAAGTGCAATTTGGAATATTATTATAACCAATTTTAGATGGTGTCAGCCCACACATAAGCTCAGCAACATAAATGCCTTCTGCAGTTGCAACATGTGCAAGCCATGGTGGCCCAATAACATCCCCTACTGCATATATATTATCAATATTAGTTTTGCCATTATCATCAACTACAATATGATTATTATTCCCTATTTCAATTCCCAAATCTTCCAAACCAAAACCAGAAGAATTTCCTTCAACTCCAATAGAAATAATTATTTTTTCGGCATCAATATCTTTTGCTATTGTATTTGTAATAATATTTATTTTTCTTTTTTTGAATGATTTCTCAAGCCAAGAGGAAACTTCTTTATCTTCATTTGGCAACAACCTATCCTCTGCTTCAATAATAGTTACATCAGTTCCGAAGCTATTAAAAAAATAGGCAAACTCTACGCCAATGGCTCCACCGCCAATAATAGTAATAGATTGGGGTAATTCTTTCATTGTGAAAACATCTTTTGAATACATAATTTTTTCTGAATCAGTATTAATATTTTCCAACATCTTTGGTTTTGATCCTGTAGCAATAATAAAATTTTGAGCACTTATTTGAGCACCATCAATTTCAATAGATTTATTGTCAATAAATCTCCCAAAACCTGGATAAAAATCTACATTATTTTTTCTTACTAGATAGTGTATCCCTTTAGACAATCGTTTCCTAGCTTTAATACTTCGATCAATAATAAATTGAAAATCAACTTGGATATCTTTTACTGAAATTCCATAATCATTAGAAGCATTGATTGTATCCATTACTTCTGCATTTTTTAATAGAGATTTTGTTGGAATACAGCCCCAATTCAGGCATACTCCACCTAAATCATTGTCATCAACAATTGCAACTTTTTTTCCTAGTTCTGCAGCACGAAATGCGGCGCTATATCCTCCAGGACCTCCCCCTAATACAATTAAATCATAGTTACTCATTTATTATATTTTATTTACTTCAACAAGTTTTAAGAATTCATTTCTTGTGCTAGATTTTTCTTTAAATGTTCCCAACATAGAACTAGTTGAAGCGATACTATTCTGTTTTTGTACGCCTCGCATCAACATGCAAAAATGTCTTCCTTCCATTATAACTGCTACTCCTTTTGGATTTAACAAATCTTGTATACAAGTTGCAATTTGATTTGTTAAACGTTCTTGGACCTGCAATCTTCGTGCATAGAAATCTATAATTCTTGGAATCTTAGATAAACCAATAATTTTTCCATTTGGTATATATCCAACATGTGCTTTTCCATAAAATGGGATTAAATGATGCTCACATAAACTATAAAATTCAATATCTTTTACTATTACCATATCTTTAGCAGCCTCTTCAAATAAAGCTCCATTAACAATCTCATCAAGATCTTGATTATAGCCTTGAGATAAAAATTCCCAAGATTTTGCTACTCGCGTTGGAGTTTTGAGCAGGCCTTCTCGATTGGTATCTTCTCCAACAATTTCTAATAATTCTTTAGTAATCTGTTCTAATCTTTCTTTATCTATCTTCGACATTAATCTTCCTCCAAATAACTTGTAGGCTGTATTTTATCCTTTAATAACCAAAGACAAAAATAAATAATTGGGGTATCAATTAGCGCTACAAAAACCTTAAACATCCAACCCATCCATAATAATGAATAAAAACTTCCCCAAGGGATTACTTTAGCAGAACAAAGAATTAACAAAATTACTGACGTGTCAACAAGCTGAGAACACATTGTTGAAGCATTGTTACGTAACCACAAATATTTACCTTCTGTTAATCGTTTCCAAAAATGAAAAATTCTTATATCGATGAACTGCGCAGTTAGATAAGCAAGCATAGATCCAAAAAATGCAGGTCCTGATAAACCAAATACTTTTTCAAATGTAGCATTATCTAAAGGTGATATATCCGCAGTGGGGACTGCCATAGATACATAAACCAATATCACAGTAAAAACACTAGCAAAAAATCCAGCTAAAACCACTTGATTTGCCCTTCTTTTTCCGTAAAGTTCTGATATCAAATCCGTAACGATGAAGGTTACTGGATAAGCAATAATACCAACAGATAGAGCAAAATTTGGAATTCCTAAAGAAGGCCAAGTGAAAAATTTCTGGAAAATAAGATTACATGTAACTAAAGATGCAATGAAGATTGCAGTTAGTATCATATAAAATCTTTCTTGAAAAACAGTCATTGTTATTTTCCGTAATAGTCTGTATAAATTGTTGGAGTCTCAATCAAACGAATCCTATGCAAAGAACAGCCTTCTAAATCTTTTTCAATAGACTCCCAAATGAAAACTACTAAATTTTCAGTAGATGGCTGTTTATCTTTAAACCAAGCAATGTCTTTTTCAAATTGTGTATGATCTAATTTTGAAATTACATTTTCCTTTACCAGCTTCTTTAAATATTCTAAATCTACAATAAAGCCTGTATCTGGATTCAAATCTCCTTTTACAGTAATATGTAATTCATAGTTATGTCCATGTACCATAACATCTTTCCCAAATACTTCTCTGTTTTTTTCATCAGACCATTTTTCATTACCATATTTATGTGCTGCACAAAAATGAAATACTTTGGTTAAATATGTATTATTCCCGTTCATAATGATTACTAATTTATTTAAATAAAGACCTTCTTCCAACTACTGAAGTAATAGGACAATTATATGGATTAAAATTCTTTGCTGGACAATATTCTCGTCCATAAAAAATGATTTGAAGATGTAATTTGTTCCATTTTTCTTTTGGAAATAATCGTTTTGCTTGTTTTTCAGTATCTTGAACGTTTTTCCCAGAAGATAACCCCCATCGATACATTAAGCGATGTACATGCGTATCAACAGGAAATGCTGGGACTCCAAACGCTTGGGACATAACAACGGATGCCGTCTTGTGCCCTACTCCAGGAAAAGATTCTAAATCTGAAAAACTATTAGGAACTTTTCCTTTATACTTTTTAACTAAAATTTTTGACAGCTCAATAATTGCTTTTGCCTTTGCAGGCCCTAATCCACATGGTTTGATAATATTATAAACTGTTTCATATTTTAATTTTGACATTTTTTGAGGATTATCTGCTTTTTGAAATAATTTTGGAGTTACTTTATTGACTGACTTATCTGTTGTATTAGCAGATAATAGCACAGCAATTAAAAGAGTATAATTATTATGATGATTTAAAGGAGGGGAAACTTCTGGATAAATCTCATCAAGTTTAGTAACAATAAAATTAACTTTATCTTTTTTAAGCATTAATGCTTATAACTTATTTAAGGCTTCAAAAGTCAAAGACTTAGGCCTTGTAAGAGGCAATCCCATTGCACGAGCTAATACTAATTGAGATATAATTCCTAATGATCGAGACATGCTAAATAATACAGTATAAAATTGAAATTCTTTTAATCCATAATGATGGAGCAATGATCCAGAAGCTGCATCAACATTTGGCCATGGATTTTTAGCTTTTCCATGTTCTTTTAATACATCTGGAATAATATTAAATAGCTTGGTTACTACGTCAAATACTTCGCTATTATTAATATGATCTTTACCAAAGTTCATAAATGCTGTAAATCTTGGATCAGGACATCTTAAAACTGCATGACCATATCCAGGAATTACCTTTCCTGAATTTAGTCTATCCCAAGCAAATGCCTTTAATTCTTCATCGCTTGGCACTCCTTTAAAATGATCTACAATATCTAAAACAAATTTTAAGTTATTCTGGTTAGCAAGGCCATGTAATGGTCCTGCTAAGCCATTAAGGCCAGCAGATAATGCATAATAAGGATCAGATAAAGCGGAATTAACAGTTAATGAACTAAATGTGCTTACATTCCCACCTTCATGATCACAGTGCAACATTAAATATAATTGCATCATCTTTAACATATCTTCTGAATGGTCAAAACCCATCATTTGTAAGAAACTTTCAGACCAATCTTGAGAACCTGCATGCTCTAGCCTATCTCCTTTATCAAATCTTAATCGATAAATCGCTGCTGCAATAGCAGGGAGTTTTGCAATAATATTTACACCATCTTCAAGGGTAGTTTCCCAATAATCACCTTTTGAAACTACTAAATCATAAGCTTTTGCAAATTTACTTTCTTTTTGCATTGATAAGATTGCTGTATTAAACATTGCCATTGGATGTGAGTCTTTTGGCATACTATTTAATACATCCCATACATATTGTGGGACTTCACTTTTAGAATGTAAACATCTTTGGACATCTTCTAATTCATCTTTGTTAGGCAATTCCCCTACAAGCAACAAATAAAATACTTCTTCAGGCTTAATATGAACTAAATCAAGTATATGATGACCGCGAACATGCAATCCAGCATCTGCCGTTACAGACGATGTATCGCAAATCATACCTTTTACACCACGCATTCCAGAAAAAGCTTTTTCTATTGTTACTGTGCTTGTAACATGATCGCCTTTTTCATCAAGAAGCTGTCGATAATTATATCTCCAGTCAGGTATCTTTTTTGCTAAATTTTCTTTTAATTTCCCCATAACATTTTGAATTTAAGTTTTAAACTGCATATTATGTAATTGTTTATAAAGACCTTCTTTATTAATTAATTCATTATGATTACCAGTATCAACAATATCACCTTTATCTAGTACAATAATCTTATTTGCATTATGTACTGTTGATAATCTATGAGCGATAACAATAACGGTACGATTATGCATTAATTTTTCAATAGCATCTTGAACTATTTTCTCTGATTCCGTATCTAATGATGATGTTGCTTCATCCAATATTAAAATTGGAGGATTTTTCATAATAGCGCGTGCAATTGATATACGTTGACGTTGTCCTCCAGATAATTTTACACCTCGTTCACCAATAATTGTATCATAGCCATCAGGTAATTGTTCTATAAATTCATTTGCATTAGCTGCAATTGCAGCTTTTTTAATATCCTCATCAGAAACAGATTCAAGACCATAAGCAATATTTGCTTTTACTGAATCATTAAATAGAAATGTTTCTTGAGTTACAATACCCATTAATGATCTTAGAGAATTTAATTTTATATTCCTTATATCTTCTCCATCTAAAAGAATTGACCCTTCTGTCACATCATAAAACCTCGGAATCAAATCTGCTAAAGTTGATTTACCAGCTCCACTTGGACCTACCAATGCTAATATTTCACCAGATTTTAAAGAAAGATTAATATTTTTTAATATCATTTCGGATTTATTATCATAATAAAAATTCACATTTTGAAATGTAATGTTATCTTGGAAATTCTCAACATGAATTGCATCATCATTATCGTGTATATCTGACTTAATATCGATAATTGAAAATACTCTATCTGCAGACGCTAATCCATTTTGTAATTCGTTAAAGACATTGCCTAGATTTTTTATAGGACCCAATACACTGAAAAGCAAAAGAATAAATCTGATAAAATCTTCTGAACTAATTGATTGATTGACTAAAACATCACGCGCACCAATAAAAAGCAACAATGCAGCAATTGATGCTCCAATAGTTTCGGTAATTGGTGAAGAGATTAAACGTAAACGATCTTTTCTTAGCATTAATTGATAGTATTTTCTTGTTTCTGCATAAAATCGTTTTAATTCATAATTCTTCATTACAAAAGCTTTTACAATTCTCATAGATCCTAATGTTTCTGATATAATAGATGTTATACCTGCAAGCTTTGCTTGTGATCTTGCTGCTCTTCTTCGAATACTTTGTGCAATTCCAAAAATAATAACTCCACTAATTGGAATAACTAAAATGGCAATAGCAGCCAACTTAGGACTAATAATAAATAACAGTGATAGAAAAGCAAGAATATTAATTGGTTCTACAAATAGCTTTTGAAAACTTGTAGATAAAGCTGCTCTCATATTATCAATATCATTAATAAGAATTGAAGTTAATTCACCAGATTTATTCTTATTAAAATATGATAAAGAAAGGTAATGAAGATGATTATAAAGCTTATTACGTAAATCAGTGACTAATCTAAACTGTACAACAGAAACCATAATATTCTTTATATATAACGCAATATTTTTAACACTAAAAACGACCACTAATGCAACACACACAGATGACATTGTCGCAATTGCAGAATCTTTTAATAATACTTGGTTTGAGTAAAGCTTTATACGATCATTCATTGATAAGTTATCTAAACTCATTAAACGAATATTTTCTGCAACCATATCATCAAATTCAATCAAGACATTATTAATCATAGTAGCAGTAATCCAAACAGATGTAGCATTAAAAATAACAAAAAAGATTGCAGCGATAGTTGATAAAAGTAAAAATGGCCAATATGCTAAGATAATTTTGAATAAACGAATATGAGACTTCTCATTCATTAGATAAACTTTTTATTTTTGTTGTCGTAGATCATTTTTGCATGAACTATGTCAGCTTCAAGGAATTTATCTCCAATAATTACAAATCCCAAATTTTCATAGAATTTTATGACATCCTCTTGAGCATGCAAATAGATAGTATTATCATTTGGTAATTGATTTAAAATAAATATCACTAATGCTTTTCCAATGCCTTTTCCTCTTAAATGCTCTAATACTGCAAATCGTTCCAACTTAAAACCAATGTTTGTTTTTCTCCACCTTCCTGTAGCAATAGGTTGATCATTATCTGAAACTAATACATGAAATGCTTCATCTTCATATTCAATTTCTATATCCTCTGGAACGCGTTGTTCTTCAATAAAAACTTCTCTTCTAATATCTAAAACCTTTTGATAGTCTTCTTTTGTTTTTACTAATTCTATTTTAATATTCATCTTAGCAATTTCAATATTATAGAATGAGAAATCAAAGACTAATTACTTTATTCGTTATTTTATTCTTAAGCATTTCAATTGGACAAGAACGTTTCAATTCGCATAAGGATTTAGAAAAAATACCAAATGGAATGAATGTTATTCATGATAATAATAAAAATCAGGCAATAGTTGGAATTCATGGATTTTATCCTGTGTATTGGATCGAAATTCATCATGAATGGGTACAACCTTTTAATTTTCTGATAAACAAAGATATTAAAACATTCTTTTATAAATATGATTGGAATGAATGTCCTAGTAAAGTTGCTGAAGAATTTTCAATAGAATTAAATAAGTTAATAGAATCGTATCCAGAAATTGATGATTGGCAAGTTGTCGGACACAGTATGGGCGGATCTGTAGTCATGTTTACTAATAAATTATTTCCATATAATAAAAAGATAACCTTTAATACTGTTGCAACACCTGTTTATTATGAACGTGAAAAAACACCTCTATTAATGAGAGTATATGAATCGATATTTAAAAAACGTTGCTCTGAAACAATTGATAGCTTGAATAATGAGTTTGATAATGGTTTTACCAATAAGCATATACAATGGAGAAATGTACAAGAATTTGATTCTCAATTAAAAAAATATAATTTTGATCCATATAATCGAAATATTAAAAATTCAGTTGTATTTCAATTCCCAGATAGCTTGAACGGTGAAAGAGTAGGCCACACATCAAGCCTCTATTTTTCAATTTTAGAAATTATCAAATAATTCAATAGACACAGGACAATGGTCAGAACCCATCACATCTTCATGAATATCTGCATCTGAAATATTGTCTGCAAATTCTTGATTTGTGAAAAAATAATCAATTCTCCATCCAATGTTTCTTTGACGCGCTCCAAAACGATAAGTCCACCAAGAATATCGATCTGCTTCATCATGGAAGAGTCGAAATGAGTCTACATATCCATGATCAATATAAGTATCAAGTTGTGCTCTTTCTACTGGCATAAAACCTGAATAATTTGCATTAGCTTTTGGATTTGCTAAATCAATTTCTTTGTGAGCAGTATTCCAATCCCCAGCTACAATAACATTATTACCTGATGCAACTTGATCATCAAGAATTTCTAGCAAATCATCATAGAAATCTAATTTGTATTGTAATCTTATTTCATCTTTTTGGCCATTGGGAAAATAAATATTATATAATAAGAAATTTTCGAATTCGGTAATAATCACTCTACCTTCTTTATCATATTTATCAATACCTAATCCATACTGCACATGCAGAGGTTCTTTTTTTGAAAATGTAGCAACGCCACTATATCCTAATTTTTCAGCAGAATGCCAATAAGAGAAGTATCCATCAATATGCTGAAGTGTATCGGGAAGTTGTTCAAATTTAGCTTTTGTTTCTTGAATACATAAGATATCTGGTGATTCAGATGAAAACCAATCCAAGAATCCTTTCTTCTCAATTGCCCTCACTCCATTAACATTCCAAGAAAATAATTTCATTTTTGCTCTTTACCCTTTATATAATAAATTAAAATATGGATTTTAAAGAACAATTTAAAAAGATTATAGATGAAAATTCCATTGTTCTCTTTATGAAAGGGACTAAAGAAGCTCCTGTATGTGGATTTTCAAGTAATGTAGTTCAACTACTAAATCATTATGGAGTTGAATACAAAGACGTGAATATTCTAGAGCATGAGCAAATGAGACCTGATCTATCAGCATTGTCTGGATGGCCAACTTTTCCTCAACTATTTGTAAAAGGTAAATTAATTGGAGGAGCAGATATTGCAAATGAACTACATGAGAACGGAGAATTGCTTGATATCCTCGATGTAAATTGATAGGAAATTCACTAGTCATAGCCTAAATTACTCACGTTTTTTTGGCCCGTTCGTCTAGTGGTTAGGACTCATGGTTTTCATCCATGCAACAGGGGTTCGATTCCCCTACGGGCTGCAAAATTTCCTTATTATACAATCTACTATAAGGTTATTTTCTAAAAAAAAGACCGACCAGTCGGTTTTTTCTTGTTTTTATTTAAAAAATTTATCAGATTTGATAGTCAATATGAGTTAGTTGAGGCGGGGGGTATTCCTAAAAGATTGCTATCATATTCAATATATTTTATTATATCTCGACTATATCACCAATTATGAAGCATGAATCTCCCGCCTTTTTTTATATTATCAAGAGATTTTAATTTAGGAATTGAGCTATTAATCTTTGAAAATGATGTACACCTTTTTCTCGTGTTGGAGAAAATCTTCCAGATTGATAAAATGAAGATTGGATACCTTTGCTTTCATTTTCAACAATAAATTCATCTTCCCTTTCAACTTTATCAATATCATTTCCAGCTCCTTTATGAAGCTTGGTAGAATCATAAACATATGTTAGAAAAGAAACTTTGGTTCGATTTATACTAATTGGTTTAACAACATTCACCGATAATCCCCAAGGATAAAAATTGAACATCATATTAGGAAAAACCCAAAAATAATATGCCGCAACCTGTTTTCCATAGTCAATATGATCTTTTGGTAGATCAAAGGTTTCATTAGCATCATCTGAATAGCCAATCTGTAGATTGGAATATTTATATAATTCAGTGGTATAACTTCCATAGTCTAAAACTTTATTTAAACCTTCATGCACAAAAGGGATGTGAAAGCCTTCGAGATAATTATCGCAATATAGCGCCCAATGTGCCTGCACCAAATAGTCTTTAGAAAGACTACTATCAAATGAAAATTGATCTAATGGCAAAAATCCAATTCTTTTATTAATAGGTTTAAGAACTTCTTCAAAATCAAAAGATGGATTTAATCCTGCAAATAAAAATGGACCCCATTCTGCGAGTGGAAATTGATATAAGTTATCACAGTCTCTTGGAAAATCTTTTGTTTTCTCAAATTCTGGCATTGATTTAAAATTACCATCTAAATCAAATGTTCTACCATGGTATGCACATTTTATGTTTTTTGATTGACCAGGACCTAAAGCTAAAATATGCCCTCTATGAGTGCAAACATTAGTCATACAATTGATTTCACCCTCTTTATTTCTAGTTAATAAAATAGGTTCAGTTAAAAATCCATCTAACAAAGTAAGAGGTTGAATTGAATTGGTTAGCTTTAGAGATGAGTTATCACCAAGCCATTGCCATGACTTTAAAAAAATCTTTTCTTTTACTTGTTCAAATATATCATGATTCTTATAAAAAGAAGATGGCAATGTCTCAGCTTTTGAAATGTCTTTATGAATATTGAATTGAGGAGCCAATAATGCCTTTTTTTATTAATTATTAAATAAAAAACCTACATTAATTCCAAAATGTGTTTCCCCAAATGCATTTGATAAAGTAGGCTCTATAGAAAATTGAACATCTCCTAAATTCTGAAATGCTCCTTGGTCAAATAGTATTGGAAACCCAAGTTCCACATTAATATGGCTATTATTTTTAGAAATTGTTTCGGTGGTAACTACTTCTTCAACAATAATAATATCATCATGAATATTTTTTTCATTTACAAAGCTTAATTTCAAAATTGGACCAACATTAAACTGTGCATTTGCTTCTATAGTTGTATAACCCGCAACTTCCAATACATAGTATTTTCTGTAAAAATCTTGATTGGTTGTATCTAATATATCATTATTATAGTCACTATTACCATATCGTAAACCAAATGACATATCCATTGGTAATTTGACATGTTCTTTTAAATGATAAGTTACCCCTAAAGAGAATCCTTGATCGCCAACATCAGGATTATTCTCTCTAAAATTATCAGAAAAATCAAATGTATTTTCTGCATCTCCATATGAATCTTTACTATTAAATAAAGAATATCCATAAGAAAAATCAAAACCAAGAAATCCATTGTATATATAAGAAAGGTTTAATGAATTATTATAGCTATCTCTTAAAAGCTTTCCTTCACCAAAAAAATCAAGACTTCTGTCATATCCAAAAGAAACAGTTACTGCATTTTGATCGGGACGTAGCATATGCCCTTGAGCTAACAAAGATGTTGATAGAAATATAATTGATAATAGTTGTTTAGCTTTCATATTGTATATTACAAAACGAATAATTCATTCAAAATTCATTTTTTATTTTTTCTATGACCGATATAAGCTTACCATAAATTTGTTCAGTATTCCTTGGTGCACCAATTAAAATTTCTCTAATAATACCATTTTTATCGACAATAAAATGACCAGGTGACACCGGAGTAAATTGATACATAAAGTTTCTATCAATTGATCCATGAATATAGTTGAATTCATTGCGTGATAAGAAATTCTTTATATCCGGAATAGAATCAAAGCTTAATGCCAAAAATTCGATGTCTTCATTTTGGTATTTTTGAACTAATTGATTCAAATATGGCATTTCAAGAATACATGGACTACAAGCAATATACCAAAAATTTAATACTAACATCTTACCTTCAAAGTCTTTGAAAGACTTCACTGATCCATCCAACATATTCAAATCACCTTCTGGTAATTTTTGATCTTTCCATGTATCTATTATTCTTTGAGTAATAACAGCCCCTCTTCCACCTGACTGCATTAAATTATATTCTTGGATTAAATTGTCAACTGTGTCATCTGGAATAAATCCTCTTAGATCATCAAACTCTTTAAATAGTATATATTCAGTGTTATTATCATTAATTCGTCTCAAAGCTTGAATCCCACTTGTTTTCTCAAGTAAACTATCTTTTTGTGCTTCCGTTAACACATTGCCTTGAGCATCACGAAAAACAATCTGACTCATTTGAGCTCCCTCTGGAGATGATGTTTGATTTTGTTCAGTTGATTTAGGATTCTCTTTTGGAGATGCTTCTTCTTTAGTAGCACAAGAAAGCATAGTAAAACATATAATTAGTAATAAATAATTTCTCATTCGCGATATCTATTTTTATACAACCTTAAAAAAAATAATGAAGATATTAAGACACAAAAAATACAAAAGATAACAAATATTTGTTCAAAATTATTTGCAATCCATTGTGCCGTATCCGATAATTCTTCTTTTTTTACAAAAATCATGTTAGAATTTGTAAAATTTTAGGGATAATTATGATAAAAATATTAATACCAACACATTATTGGTTAATAACCATAATTGGTTTTTCAATCGTTGTTTTATTAAGTGGATTTTCATACAAAAGAATCGCAAAAAATAATAATGGTATGATTGCTAGTTCAAATTTTTATGATTTAAAAGCAATAACAATTGATGGACAAGAAATTTCCTTTGAACAATTTAAAGGGAAAAAAGTTTTGATTGTAAATGTTGCTTCAAAGTGTGGCTACACATATCAGTATGAAGGATTACAAAAACTACATGAACTCTATGGTAGTAAAGTTTCTATTTTAGGATTCCCTGCAAATGATTTTTTATTTCAAGAAAGAGGAAGCAATGAAGAAATAGCAGAATTTTGTGAAAGTAATTTTGGTGTCACCTTCCAAATGTTTGAAAAAATAACAACTAAAGGCAAAAAACAAAGCCCTGTTTATCATTGGTTATCCAATAAAGAATTAAATGGGTGGAATGATCAAAAACCGAGTTGGAATTTTTGTAAATATCTTATCGATGAAGATGGAAAATTAGTTGCTTTTTTTGATTCAAAAGTAAAGCCTCTTTCAGAAGAAATAGTTTCTCTAATAAAATAATTTCTTAGGCATACAGCATTATCAGACTTATTGCCATTACAATCATTCCAGCAGTTACTCCTATGATAGGATCAGTAGGTTCGCCGTATTCTCTTGAAACAGGTAAAAGTTCATTCAAAGCAACATAAATCATAATACCAGCACAAAGAGCAAAAGATATACCAAATAATGCTGGATTATATACAGTGCTAAAAACTAGAAATCCAATCAGTGCACCCATAGGTTCCGCAAGCCCTGAACAAAAAGATACCCAGAATGCTTTAGATTTATCTTTGGTAGCATAATAAATAGGAACTGATACAGCTAATCCTTCAGGGATATTGTGAATTGCAATCGCAAATGCAAGAGTTGCTCCAACAGTAGGATCATATACTGCAGCTGTGAATGTTGCAAACCCTTCTGGAAAATTATGAATAGCTAAAGCAATTGCAGAAAATACTCCAGTACGAATCAATGCGGTTTCATTTTTATCTGAAGATCGTGAAATAAAATCAGCAATGGAGTGATGATCAAAGAGTTGATCAATAAATAACATTGTTAATAACCCTACAATAAATGCAACCACTCCAATCAAGCTGCCAGTTGTAGGACCATATAATAATGATAAATCTTCAAAAGAAAGTTTAAGAAGTTCTACAAAGGAAACATAAAGCATGATACCCGCTGCAAAACCAATAGCAATCGATAATAGTCTTTTATTTTCAAATTTAGAATATAATCCTAGAAAACTACCAATACCTGTGCTAAGTCCAGCAAAAGTTGCAAGTGCAAAACCAATATAAATATTACTTGAGTCCATTTCTTAATTTCTCACTAAATTATTTCATGGAAAATTACAAAAAATCATGTTTGAAGTAATTAAAATTATCTTATCTGCAATAATCATATTCATTGCATCTGAAGTTGCAAAGAAAAGTATTATTCTAGGATCAATTATTGTCTCTCTACCTCTCATGTCACTGCTAACTATTAGTTGGCTACAAATTGAAACAAAAGATACTCAAAGCATTATATCATTATCATATAATATATTTTGGCTGACATTGCTTTCATTGTCATTCTTTATACTATTCCCATATTTATTGAAGAAAAATATTTCATTTGGACTGAGTATGGGGCTTTCTTTATTTGTTATGGTTTCTTTATTTTTTATTTTCGCAAGCCTGTTAAAGAGATTTGGAATCGAAGTTCTTTAATGTTGATGACCTAAGCCATAGAAATTCATTAAAAAATATAATATTCCAATTAGAATTATTATAACAGCAGCAATAAGGTTTGTATTAAACTTCTGATTTATTGAATTAAGTTGTTTACTAAATTGATCTTTAAATAATAAAAATAAAACCATAATTCCAATCAACGTCAAAGCAATTCCTAAAACATATGTAAGAATACTAGAATAAAGAATAAAAGTATTATTACTGAATTTTGTTGATGCAATTAATAGAACCGCTATTGCAGATGGACAAGGAATTAGTCCAGCAACTGTACCTGTTATAAACGGACTGGAAAATTTAGATTGATTAAAATGAAAATGCATTGGTTCATCACATTCATCATCATGTTCATGGCGAACTTCTTTTACAGATCGATACAATAAATATATCCCTAATAAAATAATTAATAAGGGACCAATAGCATTTAAGAAAGGAAAAGATTCACTTCCTATTTGAAGCAAAAATGCTATTAAAGAAAACAATAAAAAATGGGTGATAATTAAACCTAAAATAAGTTGAATTGTGCCAGTAAAACGCATTGAACCTCCGCTCATATATGCAAGAATTAATGTTTTACCATGGCCCGGCTCTAAAGCATGAAACATGCCTAATACAAAAATAACAGAAAATGTAAAATTATTATTAAGAATATTTTCTAAAAAGGCAATCCATTCATACATTTTCTTCTCCTTTTACTTTTTTTGGAATTGGATCAAACCCTTTTGAACCCAAAGGATGGCATTTCGCTATTCGTTTTATGCCTAACATTATACCTTTTAGTGTTCCCCATTCATTGATTGCATCAATCATATATTGAGAACATGTGGGTTGATATCGACAATTTGAACCTAGAAATGGAGAAAAAACAACTTGATATAATCGTATAATTTTTACAAAAAAATATGACAATTAGTCTTCCTTAAAATCTTTGTGGAGCATACTTGTTTGTATGTCTTGGTTTGCTTGATATTTACCGCCTTCATAAGATGTGTAATCTCCATCAATAGAATGGTAAAAAATTTGACATATTTCTATGTTTGGATAAATTTTAATTGGCTGGACACAAAAAATTTCTAATGTCCAATAACCTTTAAAACCTACATCTCCAAATCCAGCAGTAACATGAACAAATAAACCTAATCTTCCAACAGAAGATCTGCCTTCTAGCATAGGGATTAGATTGTGAGTTTCTGTATACTCAACTGTTCTCCCAAGATAAAGCTTATTACTTTCCAATAATAATCCTTCTTCTGGTATAATCATCTTTGTTCCTGTATTGTCTTTTTTCATATCTAATACATGAGAATCATAGACAACAAGTTCATTATGAAGTTTGAGGTTATAACTATTGGGATTAACCTGTTTTTCATTAAAAGGTTTAATAATTATATCATCGCCTTGTCTATTTACAATTTCTTTTCCAGATAGAATCATAATATTGTTCTACATTATATAATTTTTTTTAGGTTACAAAGTAAATTTTTGTATTTTACGGTATGGATTTTATAGTATGGTGGCAAACATTACCTTCAAAGATGGATCCAATCTTATTATCGATTGGTTCTTTTTCTATTTATTGGTACTCAACAATGTATCTTGTTGCATTTGGAGTTGTATACTTATTGTGTAGAAAAAAAATTAATAATAACGAGTATACAAAACTGACATTGCTAGAATTTGAAGATTTATTATCTTGGTGTTTTATTGCATTAATTATAGGAGCACGATTAGGGTATGTATTATTTTATAATTTTGAATACTATATTGATAATCCATTAGAAATTCTTCTTCCATTTTCTATTAAGAATGGAGTATGGAAATTTACTGGCATTGCAGGAATGTCTTATCATGGAGGAGTTATTGGAGTATTAATAGCAATTTGGCTGTATGCTAGAAAAAAAGATTTACATCTATATACTATTGCAGATTTTTTAACTCCTGCAATTCCTTTAGGTTACTTTTTTGGAAGAATTGGGAATTTTATTAATGGAGAGCTATATGGACGAGTAACAGAAGCTTCCATTGGGATGTATTTCCCAAATGCAGGTGATTATCAATTAAGGCATCCATCGCAATTGTATGAAGCATTTTTCGAAGGTATTGTATTATATTTTTTAATTAAATCACTTAAAACACGATTTACGTTTCTAGGATTTAACAGTGGCCTCTATGTATTTGGGTATGCTTTCTTTAGATTTTTTATTGAATATGTTCGAGAACCAGATAAACACTTACAATTTATATTGCTCAACTTAACTATGGGTCAACTCCTATGTATAGCAATGATGATTGGTGGTATTGTAATATGGTTTACAGGATATAAAACAGCTACTGAAAACTAAAAGAAAATACTGGTTCACCGCTTGTCATACTTGCTGATTGCACACTATCATCATTATAAAAATTAACAATATTAACTTGTTTGCTGGATAGATCCATAAAGATAGAATTCAAAATAGCAATCGTAGGAGATAAAGAGAATTGTTCTATTTCTAAAAAGAAAATGGTGTAATCTAAACCAACTTCTTTTCCAATATATTTCCATATATAATCTTGAATAATAAAATTATCAGATAGATAATTAACTAAAAATATATCGATTTCATCACTTTCTTTTTCTGTCCCCAAATGCAATGTGTTATAGTTAGCATTTTCTAACAGTAGATTAACATCATGAGTGAAAACCTGAATAGTAATTTCAGCTCGATTTTCTTTTGATTTAAATTGGACATCAGTCGTAGAAATAAAAAACTGATGAGCAAAGATAAGGCTCAATAACATTATTGAGCCTATTGCCTTTGATATATAACTCATTTTTTATTCAGAGTCGTCTGAATTAGCAGCGTCATCACGCACTCGCTGCATTAGATTCTTGCTTCCACCCCAGCCAGAAGACTTAAATGTTTCAAATCGAGTTGGCTCTACTCTTTCAGGCCAATAATTATTACTTCTGTCAACATCAGCAGTCTGTATAAATGGATCTAAAGTCATCGTCTTAATTGGCTTTTCTGTTTTAAAGATTTTTGTAACTTCACCTCGATTAAATCTCCAAACTTCAACTGGAATCTTAATCACTTCTTTCTCTCCATCTTCATATTCAAACTCAACAATGATAGGCATGATTAAACCATCATTGTCTGAAAATTTAACAGAGTAAAAATGATCATTCTTGTCTACTAACGCACGTTCTTCATCAGATAAATCATCTAGGAAACTGCTATATTCTCTTTTTTCTCTCTTGGTAACTTGATTTTTATCATAATTATCATAAAAATCCCTAGTATTTGGATCACGATCTGTTACAGTTGCTTCAATGTCTTCCTCATCAAGCATTGCGCTATAATATTGAGTATCATCTTCATCAAATGATCTTTTCTTTTCTGGATCCATCTCAAGTTGATACCAATCAACAGACTCAATGGAAAGGTCTACATGATCATTGCTAAAAAACCATCCTCTCCAAAACCAATCCAGGTCTACCGCAGATGCATTTTCCATGATACGGAAAAAGTCTGTAGGAGTTGGATGTTTAAACATCCATGTTTTAGAATATTCTTTAAACGCATAATCAAATAACTCACGTCCCATGATAGTGTCTCTTAAAATATTTAATGCTAATGTTGGTTTTCCATATGCATTTGCACCAAATTGATAAATCGATTCTGAATTAGTCATAATCGGCATGATATTTGATTTATCACCTTTCATATAATTAATAATATAATCGGTATTTCTTGAAGGGTGGAACAATTCAGTATCCCACTCTCTTCCTGCAATATCATCCATAAATGAATTTAAACCTTCATCCATCCATGTCCATTGACGTTCATCAGAATTCACAATCATAGGAAACCAGAAATGTCCAACTTCATGAATAATTACTCCAATTAATCCTCTTTTAGTGCGTTCAGAATAAGTGCCATCTTCTTCAGGACGATATCCATTAAAACAAATCATTGGATACTCCATACCCATATAGTTGATATGAGCTGAAATTGCTACTGGGTAAGGATAATCAAAAGTATACTTTGAATACACTTCCACTGTATGAGCTACAGCCTTTGTAGAATATTGTCCCCACAAAGGTTCTGCTTCATTTGGATAATATGACATTGCCATTACTGTATTTCCACCAACTTCAACTCCAATAGCATCCCATATATATTTTCTTGATGTAGCAAATGCATAATCACGAACATTTTCTGCTTTAAAATGCCATGTCTTTTCATCTTTAGATTGTTCTTTTTCATTTTCTAATGCTTCCGCATTGGTTACAATCTTGACAGGCTCATCAGCAGTTTCTGCTTCTTCTAATCTATCAATTTGTTCTTTAGATAGTACTTGCTGTGGATTTTGCAATACTCCTGTAGCACCAAGAACATGATCGGCAGGTACAGTAATTTTTACATCATAGTCTCCAAAAATTAATGTGAATTCACCTCGACCTAAAAATTGTTTATTTTGCCACCCGTACACATCATTATACATACACATACGTGGGAAGAATTGTGCAATGGTATAAATATAATTATCATCTTCTTCAAAATACTCATATCCAGATCTTCCGCCATCTCTTATATGATCATTGATATTGTACCACCACTTAATTTTAAATTTATAAGATTGTCCTGAACGAATTGGTTCTGGCACATCAACACGCATCATTGTTTTATTAATAATGTAAGGTATATCACGATTTAAACCATCTTTGACATGTTCAATTTTGAACCCTCCATCAAAATCGCGATAGAAATTCTTTAATGTGCTTAAAGGAATAGATTCACCTACTTGGACTTTTTCTCTTCCTCTTTGGGCTCCAAAATCACCACTTGTTTGTACTTTATAACTATCAGAATCTAATGCTCGAACGTTCTGATCAAGCTGGACCCAAAGATATGGAATTGGGTGAGGACTATTGTTATGAAATGTAATTGTTTCCTCGCCATACAAACGTTGTTTTTCATCATCTAATACAAGATCCATCACATAATCAGCTTCGACTTGCCAATAATCCTCTCCTGGATATCCTGCAGCAGTTCGATATGTGTTCGGAGTTGTAATCTCCTCATTGAGTTGTTTAAACTTATTTACATTTGCTTGCGCAAAAACAAGTGAAAAACAAAATAATGTTGCTAAAATTTTCTTAAACATATAAATCTCCTATTTTTAATAGCATATTCGAATTAGAATCCAATGTAATAAGTAAATAATAATGTTGTAAATAAAAAAAAGATGTTAGTTTTGGACTGTAAGGAGAATGCAATGATAAAAAAAGTACTTTTCATTCAAAATAGAACAGATATCAAACGTTCAAATTTTTTTGACCATTGGGAAAATATCCATGCACCTCATATGGTAAAAATATTAAAGCCTGTTAAATATGTATTAACCTTCTTTGAAGAAGATAAAGAAGGGGGATGTTGTGGAATGGCAGAATTATGGTTTCATTCTGAAGAAGAATACCAAGAAGCAATGAAAAGACGTGAAAGTGATTTTGGTAAATCTGATAATTGGCATGATGTTGCAAAAGCATGGCCAGATTTAGATCGATACGAATACACAGGTAAAGAAATTACAATTATTGATAACACCAATGAATCGTCTGAATGAACGATTAGCACTTATTGTTGTAGTTTTATTACTTATTCTTTCTAGACAATCAACTCCAGAATTTCAAGTTGGGGATATTTTATTCCAAGATTTAGATTGTGGTCCACCATGTGAAGCAATTGAAGCAGTGACATCAGGATACAATGGAGCTCAACTTTCGCACAATGGTATTATTACTGAAATAAAAGGTGATAAATTTAGCCAAATTTTTTTGGTGGAAGCAATTGGTGAAGGGGTAGTAAAAACACCACTTGATAAATTTCTTCAACGTAGCAATAAAGTAATTGTAGGAAGACTAAAACCAGATTATACCTATATGATCTCTGATGCAATCAACTATATTGAAACTTCTATTTTAGGAAAACCATATGATTACATTTTTGATTTAGAAAATGATACATATTACTGCTCAGAAGTAATCTATCAAGGTTTTCAAGTAGCTGATTCAACACAAAACTTATTTGTTATAAATCCAATGACATTCAATGAACCTAATAGCAATAATCCTTTTGTGCATTGGGTAACTTACTATAAAGAATTAAATGCAGCTATTCCAGAAGGCGAGCTTGGATTAAACCCAGGAGGAATGTCTCAATCAGATAAAATAGATATTATTCACACATTCGAAAAACCAAGTGGAATGCAATAATGGAATTTCTATCACAACATTATACTATTTCATTTGCTATGTTAATTGTTTGGATCCTTACTTACTGGTATGGGAAGAAAATTGATGACAGCGACAAGGTAACATTTGGATATTTTTTAATTGGAATCAGCATTGTTCAAGAATTTGCAGATTACATTGGAAGATATTATGGGAGTATTAATGGATTGTATGATTTCCAAATATTAAAAGAGCTACCATTACAACCATGCCACTTTGCTTATTTCTCGCTTTTGCTTGCAATCTATACGCGCAAACAGATATTCTTTGATATTGGATATTTCTTTGGGATTTCTGGAGCATTACTTGGAATTATTACACCCGGTAATGATGGTATTTATAGTTTGTGGTCTAATTTAACAGCGCACTTTCAACACTCATTCATTATTATGAATATTATGTGGTGTGTTTCTGCATTAAATATGGGTTGCACAAAACGTTCGATTTTAAATGCATTTTTATTCTTAAATATTATGATAATCCCAATTGGATTATTTGATATGATAACAGGACAAAATTATTTCTTTTTAATGAAAGCACCTGAACTACTTGTTTATAATCCTTTACTACCAATCACAACATGGCCATGGTATATCCTGTGGATTGAATTTATATTTTTCCCTTATTGCTATATATTTTATTTAGCAGTACGAAAAGATTAGTTATCAAAAGAAGCTTTTAATTCTGGATAAGTCTCGCGATATAAACATTGTTCACATGAATCTGTATCAAGTGCAGGGATAGAATCGTCTTGTAAACAATCATATAGCGCATCAACTGTAGGATCAATCCAATCAGTGCTAGCATCTCCATTATAATACATTAAGTAACCAGTTGTTGAAACTGGAAATCCATTTTTTTGTAGTAACCAGCTATATATTTCTAATTGTCTTTTATAAGTTGCCCCACCACCAAAAACATCTTCTGGTGTATTCAAAGGTTTCTCACGAGCAGTAGCTTTAAAATCTACAACCACTAACTCATCTTTTTCATTAACCATAATATCATCAACCCCTCCATAAAAGAGTATATTATATTTTTCATGTAGATATTGAATTCCTTTTCTAGTGGATTGCCATTCTCCTAAATTTGGATGATTAAATGGCTTAATATTTAAATTATATTCCTTAAAAAGGCCATGCGGTCTATCTTCTTTTCTGCAATGCTCTACTTCTTTTTTAAGCAATTCATCTACTGCGGAATTAATAGCCCATGACGGCCCTTGAGGTTCTCTAAAGCCTAATCTAACTTCAAAGTAAAAACATCTTTCACAGTTACAGAATAATTCAATTTTTGTACGACTTAATTTAAATGTAGATGAACTATTAGGATCATATCTCCAATTTTCACCAACAATAGGATTATATTTTCTTTGATACCCCATAATTAATCAACATCCAATGGATCAAACTTT
>LULT01000030.1_pt1 | contig 29890 bp, 39 predicted proteins | sample 728141 | NCBI WGS metagenome assembly LULT01 (sample SAMN03860282, study PRJNA289734) | marine metagenome | biome: seawater column; feature: ocean; material: water; isolation source: Red Sea water column Station 108 - depth 100m | place: Saudi Arabia: Red Sea | collected 2011-10-15 | depth 100 m | reverse complement strand
GTATTAGAGGTAAATGGTATGGTCTGTGGAATGTGTGCATTTGGGATTCAAGAAGGATTATCTGAACTTTCATTTTTAAATAATAAGAAATTTGAAGAAGATGGAATCGAAGTAGATTTAGACACACAAATGATTTATATCCCTATAGATTTATCAAAAACAATTGATCAACTTGAAGCAGTTCAAATCGTTAAAGATGCTGGCTATGATACGGTTTTTATTTACACTAATTTTGATGGAAAGGGTGTAAAAAAAGCGGTTGCTACAAAGTTAATTGGTTAAACCTTGTATTTAAGAACATTTATAATCTGCTCTTTATTATTTTCTTCTATATTGAATGCACATCCTGTGATTTTTAAAGGAGGGAAAGTAGTTTGGTTAATTGATTCCCCTAATGCCACAGATATAAGATTTGGTAAAACATTTACAAGAAATTTTTATTCTGGTATACGCATATTTAATCACAAGCATAACGATGAATCTTTTATTACATCAAATAACAACTTATTGATCAAACGATGGAATGCTAGTTCTTCCCAGGCAAATATCTATGGATTATCTAGCATTGGATTGAATTTAGATTCTGAAGAATCTATGTATAGCGTTGGATTGCATTCTGATTGGGAGAATAGACGATTTATGGTAATGCATATGGTAGAATATTTTTCATATGATGAATCTATTATGCACAATATGCGTTTTGCATTTACACCAAAAATAACAGGATATAACGATGTATCTGTTTGGTTAATAGGTCAATATTATAATCATGAAGTGGATAATAAAAATTATGAAAAAATATTACCAGTTATACGTGTATTAAATAAGAATTATTTAATTGAATTTGGTGGTAATGGTAAGGATACTTTATTAACATTTATGATTCACTTTTAAAAACTATAATTAGATACTAGGAGATTACCTATGAATAAACTTCAACTGAATAAACTGCAACCTATTTTTTCTTGGCTTGGTCGATTTTTAGAAAAAACAAGAATCATCATGCTGAACGTTGTTACAGCCTTCGTTTTGATCTTTTTTGCGATTATAATTATTGGAGCGCTAATCTCTTTAGAGCCTGAAGTTAAAGATCCAAGCGGCAGAGTGCTTGTTATTGATCCTAAAGGTACTGTGGTTGATCAAGAAGTGTTTAATTCAGATTTTCTTTTTAATATTGCCACAGACTCTCCAACTGATCAAATTCAAACAAGAGATCTTATACAATTAATAAGAGCGGCAGCTGAAGATGAAGATATTCCTGCTGTGCTTGTTGATTTCTCATCCACAGGTTTTGCTGGCCCAACTACAGCAATCAATATTGCAAAAGAATTAAAAGCGCTTCGTGACTCTGGTAAAAGAGTAATTGCTTTTAACGATCGTCTGTCTACAGGATCTTATCTTATGGCTTCTCAAGCATCTGAGGTATGGGTTCATCCTGTTGGAAGCATTAGTGTTCGAGGTCTTGGGGGAATGAGCCCTTATCAGAAAGAGTTTTATGAAAATCTAAAAATTAATTTTCACAATTATTCTCAAGGAGATTTTAAATCTGCCGTTGAGCCAAACACAAGAACAGATATGTCAGAAAATGACAGGATGCAGAGAGAAGCTGTCCTCAATCCTATTTGGGATGAAATGAAATCTCTCATGGCGGAAGGACGTGGGATTGAATCAGATGATATTCAATCTTTTGCAGACGACTACGTTGCATTTATTGGTGAAGCTGCAATAGGAAATATTGCCTATGCTAAAGCAAATAATATTATTGATGGTACAAAATCATTTCCAGAATTTCGTCAATATATGATTGAAGAATTTGGTATAGATGAAGAGGCTGAAACCGAAACTTACAAAACTATTTCTTATAACGAGTATGTAAAGCAAATAGATGAGGACTTATCTGATAGCGATAATCAAATAGCTGTCATTACTGCTGAAGGTGCGATTATGGAAGGAGATATCACTCAGGGTGTGGCAGGTGCCGATGGGGTAGTAAAACAAATCAGGTCTGCGCATGAAGACGAAAATACAAAAGCTATTGTCTTTAGAGTCAATAGCCCTGGTGGATCTATTATTGGCAGTGAAATGATGAGAGATGAGCTACTTACTGCCAAAAGAAAAGACATTAACGTAATTGTATCTATGGGTGACTACGCTGCATCTGGAGGGGTGTATATCTCAACTCCAGCTGATTATATTTTTGCTGAACCTACAACCATTACAGGCTCTATAGGTGTGGCAATTGCCCTGCCAACATTAGAAAATGCAATGGATTACATTGGAATAAATTTTGATGGTGTGGTTACCTCTAAACACGGTGGCTGGGATCCAACTCAAGCTATTGATGACGATTTGGATAAAATTTTTGCAAGTTGGGGTGCCGATGCATACGATCGATTTATTAACTTCGTAGCTGATTCAAGATCTCAATCATATGAAGATATTAAAGAGATTGCAGGTGGCAGAATCTGGATTGCAACAAGTGCTAAAGAAATAGGTTTAGTGGATGAGATTGGAGGCATTGATGATGCAATTTCATATGCTGCTAACATGGCAGAATTAGAAGATTATCAAGTTGAGTATTATGGTGAAGAAATCTCTCCTGGAGAGATGATTTTCAAAGAATTACTTGAAAATTTTGATGTGTCTCTAGGGGAGCCTAAAGTTTTATCAGCGCTTAATGGTCTAGCAAGTCTATATGAAACATTAACAGACATTCAAGAACCAAAAGCATTATTAACTTGTAAGGATTGTTTAGTTGATCTTGATTAGTTAAAAATAAAATATGAAAAAAATATTTTTTCTTATCTTTTTAATTCTTTTATCTTGTTCAGGCGGAGATACAGTTTCATCTTCTGAAACGGATGATAACTCTGATAATTCTGATACTCAACCAACGAATTTTACTATCTATCAGACTGGCAATTCAAATATCCAAGTTACTCCTAGCGGAGGCATTTGTTTAATGGGAGGAGCAGCAGAAGATGATAATGGAATGCGATGGTTCTTAAATCGTGCCAATGGTGGAGACATTGTTGTTTTACGAACATCTGGATCAGATGGATATAATGACTATATGTATCAAGAGCTTGGTGTGACAATTAATTCAGTGAATTCTATTGTGTTTGAAGGCGCATCAGAGCATCCTGATATTATTACGCTTATTAATAATGCTGAAGGTATCTGGTTTGCAGGCGGAGACCAAGGAACTTACATTGATTATTGGCGTGACACAGCTATTCAACAAGCGATTAAGAATGCGATTGATAGAGGCGCAGTACTTGGAGGCACATCAGCAGGCATGGCCATCTTTGGAGATTGTGTTTGGACAGGATTAGTATTAACGGACGATTTTTTAGATATTGATTTATTTGACGGCGTTATTTTTGATACTCATTTTTCTGAAAGAGATAGAGAAGATAGATTAAAAGATTTTATCAGCCAGTCATCATGTACAATAGGGGTAGGCGCAGATGAAAATACTGCTATTACTTTTGAAGATGATGGATCATTTCATGTGTATGCATATACAAGTGATAAAAAAGTCTTTTTCATTGATGCAGATGAAAATGTTGAATCTAGAGATGGAAGCTCTGATGGCAATGGCCCATTTCATTTGGATGATATCTTTTCAACTTCACCAGCAACGGGTTTATTATCTAAAACGATGATTTATGATGGTGAAACAAGAGAATATCTTATCTATATACCAGAATCCTATGATTCTAATATATCTTTTCCAGTGCTTTTTGCTTTTCATGGATGGGGCGGATATGCATCAGACTTTGTCAATACTGCTAATTTTAGGGAATTAGCTGATAGTCAAGACTTTATAGCAGTGTATCCTCAAGGACTTGTGTGCGATGGTGGCACTGCATGGAATACAGGATTACCTGGAGGAGATAACAAATGTGATCAAGATGATTTTGGATTTTTTGAAGCCTTGGTAAATCAAATAGCAAATGATTACAATATTGATAATAACAAGGTATATACTACAGGATATTCTAATGGAGCAGATTTTTCATATACATTAGCATGCTATAAAAGTGATTTAGTAACTGCAATGAGCTCGGTTTCAGGATTAATGCCATTAGAAGCTAGCAATGCATGCACACCCACACATCCTACTTCAGTAATTGTTTTTCATGGAACAGCTGACAATGACAGGCCTTACGATGGAATTGATGGATACTTATTATCTGTAGATGAAGCAATTAATTATTGGACAGGTTATAACAATACTGATACAACACCTGAAACAAATACCATAGGTAATGTTGATTATTATTCTTATCAAAATGGTGATAATAATTCCATTGTAGAATTGTACAAAGTTAATGGGGGTGGTCATGAATGGTTTGGTATTCGCATTAATGGATTAGAGATGGAAGAAATAATGTGGAATTTTTTTTCAAACAATAATTAAAATTTTATTAAATTTCTTCTCTAAAAATAATTGAAAAACATAATTACAAGGGGAAAAATGAGAGCTTTTTTCTATTTTTTATTTTTAACAGTAGCCTTTTCTCAGACCATGGTAGAAGGGATTGTGATTGATTCAAATGGATTACCAGTTCCGTATGTTACAGTTACAGAATTACCAGAAAATGATAAAGATGATTCAGTTAATTGGTATGTAACAAACCAAGATGGTTTGTTTAATATTGCTATTAATGATAATTCAAAAATTAAATTTGATCGTATTGGTTTCAATTCTAATATTTTAGAATTTATCAAGGATGATTTTACTGTAGTGGTATTATCTATAGATAGTATTCAGCTTGATGACGTGAATGTATTTGCAAAAGACAATCTAAATTATCTTGCTAAAACTAGTAAATCTGGTGGGTTAGGTTCATTCTCAAGAAATGGCTCCCTTAATCAAGTTCCTTCATTGATTTTAAGAACATATGGAGGGTATGCAGGTAATGTTTCCGCATCTTTTGATGCAGGATTTGCACGCCATACAAAAGTAATGTATAATGATTTTGATTTAACAAGCTCTCAAAATGGACTTACTGATTTATCAATCTTTCCTTCTTTTATGCTCAATTCCATTAACTATAAATTGAATTCAGGTGTTCGTTATGGTTCAGGATCCATTGATGGGACATTAGAATTAGATAGCAGAAGAATATCCGATAAAATATTTTATAGTTTTGGTAGTTATGGATTGGAACAATTTGGTTCTACCTATGTCTTTGAAAGAGAAAAATCAAAAAGAACCATTATTTTTGGAAAAACTGATTATGAAGGTAATTATAAATTTCATAATACAGCATCTGGAGAAAAAGAAGACAGACAAAACAATTATTTAGATCAGTCATTTATTGCAATGGAGCGTCAGTTTATTATTAATGATGATTTAATGGTAAATATTAATTCAATGACATCAAGTATAGTGCGAGGAGTGCCTGGGAGTCTTTCATTCCCATCATTGCTGGCAACAAAGACAAATGAACATGATTTATATTCATTATCATTCATCAAATTTTTTAAATCAAGTTCGCTAAAATTATTTTCAACTAGAATTACAAATGAGGAAGAATTTGATGACCCAAATGAATCCTACCCAATTCTTAGCGTGCATGAACTTTCCTCAAATAAGTTTGGTTTAGACTGGAAACAACGTATTAATGAGTCAATGGATTATCAATTAATAGCTGAGAAAAAATCTGATCGAATGGATAGCACTGATTTATCTAATCAAGAGATTGATAATACTTCTGCATTATTGCATTTCAATTATATTAATAAGAAAAAATTATTTAAGCTTTCACCGTCAATCAGATTTGACAAACAGTCCAGCACAAAGAAAGAAACCTATAATTTTGGAACCCGATTTGTTGATATTCCATTAGCTAATAGCGGATTTTTATTTGATATAACAATAAATGCTGGATCTGCATTTCAATTTCCTACTATGAACGATTTATTTTGGCCAGATGGGCTATATAGTAGTGGCAATCCAGATTTAGAGCCTGAAGATAGTAATTATATGGATATAAAATTTATTTCTAATAATTCTTTTGGCGAATTTATCATGGGAGTATCAACAAAAGACTATAATAACCTGATTTCGTGGCAACCAGATGAAAATTTTAAATATTCACCTATCAATATTTCATCCGCTTCTCGCTCAACAATTAATTTGAGTTATTTAAAAAGATTTAAAGATAGCATTTTGCGTGTTTCCTATAATATGTATGATAGCAATGATGACGAAATTGATAAATCATTATTATATGTACCTGATTTCATGGCAAATATTTTCTACTCAGTTGATTTCAATCAAAATACAAGCTTAGTTATGAATTATAGATTAACCGGAGAACGCATTGCCCAATATGAGTCATCTTTTGCTGATGAGATTACAGCAGAATCATATGGAATATTGAATATTGCAGTTGATCAAGATATTACTATTAAAGAAAATAATCTGAAGTTAAACTTTGTTATTGATAACTTATTTGATGAAAAATATGAATCTACTATTGGATATCCTGAACCGGGACGCAGTTTTCAGTTCGCTATAGAATATTATTTATGATAGCATCAAGACTAATTTTTTTAACCTTAATGTGCGGAATTCTTTTTGCACAAGAATCTACTGACGATTCATCTATAGATGATTACACAGCTGCTGAGCAAGAAGTATTTGAGTCCATTAAAAAGGAATCAGATAAAAAAGAAAGAAAATCTAGAAGAAAAATGGTTACAAGAGATACCTATGAATCACTTGCTACACAAACATTGATTACTGTTGGAGGTATATTTATTGCTGGGAATGTGTCATCTGATCTTTTGACGACCTATTCTACAATTGCTTTGATTTATCCAACAACTAAGTTGATAAAGATTCGTAATAGTGATGCATCAAAAGAAGTCAAAGCAAAAAGACAGCAAACGGTTATAACTGCTTCAATGATTGGAGCCATTCCAATTATTAATGTAGTGGCTACTGTAGCTTTTATTCCGGTAGTTTTTGCATCGGAAGTAATTAATTCGATTGATTAAATAAAAATCATTAAATTCAAAATGAAGAGGGGGGTAGTTGCCCCCCTTTTTTTTATAACTAACTTATAAGGACAAAAAATGGAATTCTTACAACAATGGTGGTGGGCAATACTGCTAGTAGCTGTTATATGCTGGTGGTGGAGTCAAAATAACTAACCACTATAATGGAATTTTTACAACAATGGTGGTGGATAATTGCGATTATAGCTGTTGCATGTATTTGGTGGTGCAAAAATAATTGTAATTGTAGTTGTAGTTGCTGCAAAAAATAATTGTAGCTGTTAATCTACTTCCACGTACTATAAACATTTACTAAATTGACATTGTGAAAAAATACAATGTTCCTGGGGGATTCTCATCCTCAATTGGTATTAATACCCTCGAAGATTATCTTAAAATAAAAGAATCTGCTCACTCCGATACTGATATATATTGGGCTAAAGTTGCAGAAAGAATTGATTGGTTTGAAAAATGGACTCATGTTAACAAAACAAATTATCATGATGCTCATATTGAATGGTTTACTAATGGTAAATTAAATGCTTCTTATAATTGTATTGATCGACATATCAAAAATGGGCTAGGGGACAAAACAGCACTCATTTGGCAATCAAATGATGTTAATGTTACCAAAAATGTAACTTATAATGAATTATTGGTGCATGTATCTCAATTTGCAAATGCATTAAAAAAAGCAAATATTCAAAAAGGAGATCGTGTTTGTATTTATATGCAAATGATTCCCGAAGCGATTGTTGCTATGTTAGCGTGTGCTCGCATTGGCGCAGTACATTCTGTTGTGTTTGGAGCATTCTCTAGTGATGCATTAAAGAATAGAATTAATGATTCAGAGTGTAAGCTTTTAATCACGCAAGATAATGGTGTGCGTGGTACAAAACATGATATTCCAATGAAAGAAAATGCAAATAAAATTGCTGATGAATGTCCATCTTTGGAAAAGATTGTTGTTGTAGATAGATGTAATAATGATGTGGTTGGCATGATTTTATAGAGGGATGTGATACAGTATGCGAACCTGAAGTGATGGATGCAGAAGATCCTTTGTTTATTTTATATACTTCTGGCTCTACTGGCACTCCAAAAGGTGTATTACATACAACAGGTGGATATATGGTATATACTTCTCATACTCATGAGCTCGTATTTGATTATAATAAAGACCAAATTTATTGGTGCACTGCTGACATTGGTTGGATTACAGGACATTCTTATATCGTATATGGCCCTCTTTCCAATGGAGTTACTCAAGTCATCTTTGAAGGTGTCCCAAATTATCCTGATAATGGACGTTTTTGGCAAATTGTAGAACAACACAAGGTCAATGTTTTCTATACGGCACCGACAGCATTGCGTGCATTAATGAAAGAAGGAGATGATTTTCCTAATCAATATGATTTATCAAGCTTACGTGTTTTAGGAACAGTAGGAGAACCAATTAAGTCACCTGAATGGCATTGGTATTTTCAAGTGATAGGAAAAGAAAAGTGTCCAATTGTTGATACATGGTGGCAAACAGAAACAGGTGGTATATTAATGTCTCCAATCCCAGGATGCGTTCCAACAAAACCAGGTTCAGCTACATTGCCCTTACCTGGTATTGAGCCTGCACTGCTCGATGAAGATGGAAATACAATTACCGATAAGAATACAACAGGATATTTAGTGATGACACAGTCGTGGCCAGGACAAATGCGCACTGTCTATGGAGATCATCAACGCTTTAAAGATACTTATTTTTCTCAAGCTCCTGGAAATTATTTTACAGGAGATGGAGCATTTATCGATGATGATGGATATTACTGGATTACAGGAAGGGTAGATGATGTATTAAATGTGTCAGGGCATCGTATTGGTACTGCAGAAGTTGAAGGAGCCATTGGTTCTGCAAGCGGGGTAGCAGAAGCTGCTGTTATTGGATACACCCATGATATTAAAGGAGAAGGAATTTATGCCTTTGTTACTTTAATGACAGGCGTTGAACCTTCCGATGATATTAAAACAGATATTCTATCCACTGTTACAAAGATTATTGGTCCTCATGCAAAACCAAGTGTAATTCAATTTTGTGATGGACTACCAAAAACACGATCCGGAAAAATTATGCGAAGAATTCTAAAGAAAATTGCTCAAAATGAGACTGATGACTTGGGTGATATTTCTACATTAGCAGATCCAAGTGTAATTGATAGTCTATTGCGTTAAGATTTCTTAGGGCCAGGGAAAAATCTATTTGTTGTTTTCTGGTAGGTTTTATAATCAGGTCTTTTCTGTGCCGAATAATACTCTGATGGCACTGCACCAGTATGATACACTAATGTAGTATACATTAATCTAGACATAAATAGTAATCCTAATCCTAATAATACCCAAACAATTGGAGATTCTTTTTCATATAACATAATCCATGATGGGATAGATGCGATAATAACTCCATTCCAGACCATCCATTCAGCAAAATAGTTTGGATGACGACTATATTTCCACAATCCAACATTACAGACCTGGTTTTTCTTTCCTAATCTTTTCATTTCTCTTAAAAAAGACAGTTTTTGCATATCTGCAACTGATTCCATTATAAAAGCACTGAACCATATCGCAATTCCAATGATTTCAAGTATTACAACTTGTAAACCCAATTCTTTAGGGTTACTTGTATTAGTTGCAATGATAAAAGCTGGCATTGCGAAGAAAGAAGCATTAGCTAAACCTTGTAACATTGCTTCAATCTGCATTGCTAGAGCAGTATTATTTTTCCCTGCTCTTTTCCAACGTCGTTTTTGGTATTCATAACGAGGAAATTCTTTATTGAATATTCCTAGGCTCCACATTTTTAATGCACCCAAGCCCATGCGACTACCAATAAGGATATAAATGATACTAATAACCATAATGCGAAGACTATCGCCTTCAGCATAATAGCAAGTGATAATACCAATAAGAGCTACTCCCCATGGCCAACCGATATCAACATATGACATACGTCCAGTACGCCATGTTGGCAAGCAAACTACCAGTAAAAATAATAATAGTTGTGATAGACCATTAATTAGACTAATTGAAGCAAATGTTTCTGTGCACAATAATAAACCCCAAACTAGAAGAAATGGGAGTAAAGGAGATAAATATTTCATTAATTATAAGCCAAATCCACCACCGTGACACATTAGAATCTGTCCTGTGACATAGTTTGATTCAGGAATACAGAACATATAAATAGCACCTGCAGCTTCTTGAGGTGTTCCTGGTCTGCCAAGTGGAATCATTGTTTTTGCAGCTTCAAATAATGCCGAATTCACACCTACTTTGATTTTATTACCTTCAATATCAATAGTAGATTCATCTTTTTTTGCATCTGCATCAGTTAATCGTGTTTTAATTAATCCAAATCCTACTGCATTAACATTCACATTATATCGACCCCATTCTTTTGCCATCGTTTTTGCCATGCCTACTACTCCTGCTTTTGCAGTAGAATAGTTTATTTGCCCAGCATTACCATTGACACCTGAAGTAGATGAGATATTGACAACTTTTCTATAATTGATAATTCCTTTTTCTTGTTCTTCGAGAAAGAGTCGTTTTATATGTGGTTGTGCGGCACGCAGAATACGAAATGGGGCTGTTAAATGACAATCAAGAATTGCTTGCCATTGGTCATCATCCATTTTTTGAATAACATTATCCCAAGTATATCCTGCATTATTAACAATAATGTCTAATCCACCAAAAGTATCTAGAGCTGTATTGATAAATCGTTCAGGAAAATCATCATCTGTTACACTGCCATTACATGCAACTGCTTTTCCACCCATTGCGACAATATCTTCTACAGTTTGATTGCCTGGATCAGCATCAAGATCATTGACAACAATATGTGCTCCATCTTTAGCCAACATTAAAGCAAGCTCTCTACCAATTCCGCGACCTGAACCTGTGATTAATGCAACTTTTCCTTCTAATTTCTTTTCCATATTAAAATCCTAACGATCTACCAATGATTTCTTTCATAATTTCATTGGTACCACCATAGATAGTTTGTACACGAGAATCAAGATATGCTTTAGCAACAGGATATTCAAGGATATATCCATAACCACCATGCAGCTGTAAGCATTGATCCACCACACGATGCTCTACATCAGTCAGCCACCATTTTGCCATTGCAGCTTTTTCAGGTGTTAGTTTTTTATCATTTAATTCAAAGACACATTGATCATAAAAAGTTCTACCAATTTCAGCTTCAGTTTTCATTTCTGCTAATTTGAATTTTGAATTTTGAAAACTTCCAATTTTTTGACCAAAGGCTTTACGTTCATGACAATATTGAATGGTGTATTCCAATACCGTTTCTATAACAGCAATTGATGCAGCCGCAATTGATAAACGTTCTTTAGGAAGACTCTCCATCATGTAATAAAATCCTTTTCCTTCTTCTCCCAATAGATTTTCTTTCGGAACTTTTACATCTTTGAAGAAAAGTTCGGCTGTATCTTGTGCTTTTTGACCAATTTTATCTAGTTTTTTTCCACGTTCAAAACCTTCCATCCCACGTTCAAGGACTAACAAACTAATTCCTTTTGCGTGCTCTTTTGAATCAGTTTTAACTGCAGTAACTACTAAATCACTTAATAAACCGTTGGTAATAAATGTTTTACTTCCATTAACAAGATAATGATCTCCCATATCTTTTGCTGTAGTCTTGATTGCAGCAAGATCGCTTCCACCACCTGGTTCAGTCATTGCTAGTGCTCCAATAGTTTCTCCGCTACATATCTTTGGGAACCAACGTTTTTTTTGCTCTTCATTTCCATGACGTAAAATGTATGGTACTACTAGATCATTTTGCACAGAATGTGCGAATCCAACCCCTCCACATTTTACTCCTTCTTCAATAAGAATAGTATTGTATCGATAGTCATCAATGCCCATTCCGCCATATTCTTCAGGTACATCAATGCCAAAAAAATTATTTTCTCCTGCTTTCAACCAAACTTCACGTGATACTTGTCCATCTTTTTCCCATTTTTCATTATTAGGTTCAACTTCACGTTCAAAAAATGTACGAGCTGCATCTTGAAAAATTAATTGCTCTTCTGTTAGATTTTCTTTTTTCATTATTTGTTACCTTATTGTTGTTCTAAGATATTCTACAAATTTTTTTTTAATTATTCCTTGAGAACTTTTTTGGCTTAATTTTTACTAGTTATGAATAAAACACTATTATTTTTGTTTTCAGCTACTGGATTGTTAGTAGTAAATAATTTATTCCTTTACTGGCAATTTTTTGAATTTGATTTTAATACATTTAAATCAAACACCATTGGTATAGCTCTTTTTATTGAAGCATTTATGTTGATGTTCCTGCTTGCCTATTATTTTAAACATCATCCAATTGGAAAATATAAATGGTATTGGTTAATTATATTGTCTTTATTGGGCAGTTTGCTCTTTGCATTACCTTTTTATTACTGGCTTAACACAAAAGATAAAAAATAGTAGATTCTACTTATGTCATTTGCAAATAAAACGATTATAGTAACGGGGGCTTCTTCTGGAATTGGAGAAGAAACTGCTAAAGCATTCTTGTCATCTGGTGCTAAGGTTATCTTAGTAGCAAGAAACAAAGAAAAAATGCAAGCATCCTTTGATTCATATGATCAGAATCAATATGCCATCTATCCTTTTGATTTGTCGCAGATTGATGAAATTGATTCATTTGTTAGCAAAATTATTGAAAAAGAAGGCCCTATTGATATCTTGTTTAATAATGCAGGTATTGGTTCAGACAGTTTATTTAAAGAAACAGATCTAAGTGTATTCCATGAATTAATGCAATTAGATTATTTTTCAGTCATTTATTTTACACAGTCAATCTTAAGGCATATGTTAGAAAATGGAGGAGGTCATATTGCTACCAATACTAGTGTTGCAGGATTAATTCCTTCCAAGGGAAGAACAGCATATTCTTCTGCAAAATTTGCATTACATGGATTTTTTGATTCACTGAGGATAGAAGTGGAAGAACGTAATATTTTTATTACCTTAATTGCTCCTGGAAAGGTCCAAACAAATTTTGGAGTGAATAAATTAGATTCTAAAGGAACTCCTTTCGGATCTAAGAGTAAAAAACCTGTTGGATTATCATCTAAAAAAGCAGCACAGATAATTCTAAGAGCTATTAAAAAGAAAAAGAGGCAAGCCATCATTGCGAAATGGAATGATATTGTTTGGTTAGGTCTTTTTTTAAGGAAACATTTTCCTTGGTTATATTTTGAATTAGCAAAAAGAATTAAAGCATGAAATATAGTATTTTAGAAGATCCAAGATATAGTCATCTAGCCAAACCTAAAACACCACTTTTGAAATTTTTTTCTTTTTTATTTGATTTGTATGCCAATACAGTGCTGACTTTTTATACACCTGTTACTATTGTTGGGAAAGAGAATATTCCAAAAAATGAACCTTTTATTTTTGCTAGCAATCATAATAGCCATATGGATATTGCAGTATTGGTGTATGCAACACGATTAGGGTATGAACATTTTGGATTTTTGGCAGCAAAAGATTATTGGTTCGATAATAATTTTAGAAGAAGATTTTTTCAAAATTTTATCAATTTAATACCAATCGAACGTACAAATAATCCTGAATCACTTGATTTAGAAGATACATTTACTCTAGCAAAAGCATTTGTAAGTCGAAATAATAACATTGTTATTTTTCCAGAAGGAGAACGTGGTCAACCAGGTGTGATGAAACGTTTTAGAAAGGGTGCGATGAGATTTGCTGTTGGTTTGGATATACCAATCGTTCCTGCAGTAATTTCTGGAACTGAAGATGCATGGCCTCGAAAAACACGTTTTATGAAGCCAGTACCTATTACTATTGAGGTATTCCCTCCTATATATCCAGAACAGTTTTCAGATTCAGAAAAAAGAGATTATAATAAATACCTTTCTACTCAGACAAAAATAATGGAAGAGATGATAAGTGAACGATATGCTCAGTTACGAGCTAGTAATGGTGATAATGTTTCCGTTGATTGATGCGCTATATTGAGCAAGAGAACTAGATGCTGGTCCTGATATAACATTTCCATTAAAATCAAATACTGAATCATGAGAAGGGCATAGTAAATTATTGTTAGCCGCATCAATATTAACTGTTTGCCCCTGATGAGTACATCTTCTTGATAAAGCTTTTACACTGTTACCGCTTGTACGTAATACAATAATTCCTCTATCATCAAAGGTAATATTTGAAGCAAGCATAATCCCAGACCCTACAGTTTGAAGTGTAGTGTGAATTTTTGATATATCGATAGTGATTGTTCCAGTAGCTGGATCATAATTGTATCCAGTATCTCCACCAGATCCACCGCCGTTATCACCACCACCAGATCCACCGCCGTTATCACCACCACCAGATCCACCGCCGTTATCACCATCATTATTATCCTCAGGTCCTGTAGGAGATCCACCACCACCACATGCTTCTAAGATAAAAGCAGTTCCGCCGATTACTGTGATAGCCGTTGCTCTTTTTATAAAATCTCTTTTTGATGAATCAACATCTTCTGAGATATTACAATTGCATCCGCATGGATTATTATTTTCTTTACTCATTTAGAAACCTCATGTTAATTTAATAAAAAAATTATTTTCATTTATGTCATATTTTAAAATTGCATTACTAATATTTTTATTTGTCTTTGAATCTTCATTGATTCAAGCACAATCCATTGTTACAAAAGAGTATCATGACAACAGATTTACGCCTCAAGAAATTGGATTACCAGACAATATGCCTTATGTAAAATCTATTATATGGGGAGAGGAAGGAGTATTTAGAAAGCTAGATATTGGACCAGATACTAGAGTAGAGGAATTACAGCTTAGACGCAAAATGTTAAAACATCACCAATGGATAGGTATCTTAACTTTAGCTGGATTAGCTTATCAATATGATGTTGGGAAAAAACTATATGATGGAAATGATAGTGACTATTGGGATAATCATTACGATCGACATAAAGCTATGGGATATTTTACTTATGCGACTTATATGACAGGTGCATCCCTATCTATTTTTGCTCCTCCTGCTCGAAAATATGACGATAATTTTTCGTCAATTAAATTTCATCGTGCAATGGCAGTACTTCACTTTTCTGCAATGGTGGCACAGCCATTTTTAGCTAAAAAAGCTGTAGAAGATGGCAAGAGATATAATGATTTAATGGATGCTCATTTAAAAGCAGGCACAGTGGCATTTTTTGCATTGAGCCTTGATGCTTTAGGGATTACTTTTTTCAAATGAAGAAACTCATATTTATTTTATTTTTTCAATTTTTGTTTTCTCAAACAATACCAGTTGAAATTGATCTAGAAAAAAGTTTCATTTCTTACGACGGTAAACATCCAGCTCATAATTGGACAGGTATATCTAAAGAAATTAAAGGTTCATTTATTTTTGATAAAGATCAACCTATTTTATCAAGTGTAGACTTATACGTTCCTGTATTTAGCTTTGATAGTAAAAATTCTAATCGCGATTCTAACATGCTTGATGTTATTGAGGAATATTTTTATCCTTCTGTTGGTTTTATTTCTTCATCTATAATAAAGCAAAAAGATCAATACTATATAAATGGAATGATTTTTTTTCATGGTATTCAAAAAGAAGTTAGGATACCAGTTGATTTTATTATTGATAATGATACAATAATTGTTGATACGAGTTTTAATATTAGTTTATCTGACTATAATATTAAACGCCCTTCACTATTAACAATCAAAATGAACGATAAAATTAAAATTATTTTTCACTTAGTTGGTAAGATTTAAAATATTTTAGATTATCCTAAGAAATGCCAAGTTTTATTTGGCACCATTACAAAGAGAAAAAGTAAAAATTGCAAAAGCGCTATAAGCGCAAAAAATTTTAATATTGATATAGAATTCTTATCCATTATGTTTATCTCCCAAATAATCTTTTTAATATAGTGATTTCTGGAAATAGAATATGAACTCTTTTTTGATATTCTTTATACTGCGGTCTTGTTCTTAGAATTTTAATTTCAATCCATGGAATGCTAGCATACCAAAACATCAATGTCATAGAAATAGGAGCAAGAATTAAATAATTCATTCCAGAATATGCATTACCAAATAGAAATATTCCCCACCAAAATAATATTTCACCATAATAGTTAGGATGCCTTGAATAATTCCACAATCCTGTTTCAATCACACCTGATTGATTAGGATTTTGTTCTCTAAAATGATGTAATTGTCTATCAGAAATAATCTCATATAAGATTCCTATAATACAAACAAGGAATCCTGCATAAGCTTGCATATTTGTTTCAGGATTAGCTTGTTGCATTGATACAGTTGCAGCCATTGGCATACAACAAAAAAATACAATGAAAGTTGGAAAGAAATGAATGCCACCTAAATTACCTAATAGCTCAAAAGAACGGCCTAAATTTTCTCTCATATCAATATAGCGCCAATCTTCATGATGTAAACCTTCCCAAGTCTTCATCCAATTTGATGTAAGTCGAATTGACCAAAATAACATTGCAAACATAAGTAAACTGACAGTGCCATTAAACATAAGATCGTATTTCCATATCCAAAATAATAGTATAAATGGTGGAATTACAGACCAGTATGGATCATAGAATGATGAATTTTTATATGCTACACTAAAACCATATATCACAAACGTTGCAACAACATCTGCGACAAGAATTTGCCACATATTTCCAAGATGCGTTACAAATGATATAGAATATGCTCCTAGAAAAATTGCAAGAGTATATGCAAATAATACAGTAAGTAGTCCTTTAGTTTTCTTTGTCATTTGTTATAGATTTTATATCAATACTTTCAGTGAGTAAATATACATAACCAAATATTATAGTATATACAAAAAATATACTGTGCATTACTACAGCTGCTACTTGAGCATCTTCTATACGCACTCCATATAAACTGTTAAGACAATAGACTACTGCAAGATGGTATGTGCCAATTGCAGCTGGAGCTAAAGGCATTGATGTAACGATGCTTGATAATATAGTCAGACCCAGCACTTCCTCTATATTTAGATTAATTCCAATTGATTGAAGCGCAATAGATACATAAAAAACAAATGTAGTCCATAATATTATAGACCAACCAAATAAATGTAGTTTATTTTTAGATACTAGCTGATATCCATCAATAAAATTTTCTAAGACTGGTATATATTTTAATAATTGAGCTGAGATTGTATGTTTCCCAAAAATAATTAATGAACTGAGAAGATATGTTCCAATAAGAATCATAGTAAATTGTGTTCCTAGCACATCTGTATATCCAAGCCCAATAAGAGTAATTGTAAATAAACCAATCATCCAAAGATCAATAATTTTTTCTCCTACTAGACTTCCAAAAACGTAACTCATCTTTGTATTGTTGTGATAATTCGACAAAAGCTTAGCACGCACTAAATCGCCTCCACGCAATGGTAAGATATTATTTAAAAAGTATCCAATATGAACAGTTGCAGAAAAAGAGTGTAGGTTTGAATTTGTTTTTTCTAGCAGAATTCTCCATCGAATAGAGCGAACTACAAAAGTAAATCCTGTAATAATTAACGCATAAAGAATGTATATAAAATTAGCTTCAGTGATTGTGGTAGCAATGTCACTAATATTAGCTTGTTGAAAAGCAAAATAAAGACATACTAATGATAAAAGAAAAGATAAGAGTTTTTTCAAGGATTTTGTTTTTCTCTTTGATATTCGTAATTAATGATTCTTTTCTTCATTGGTTCTCCATTTTCATCTAAATGCTCATCTGTTTCCATTGGAGAATTATATTCTAACGGCACATCTGTGTTGACCTGACAATTGCTCATTAATCCTAGCATTCCTGCTAGCATAATAAGTGCAATAATTGTTGGTATATGTTTAGTCATTTAGATTAAAGTTTTTAAAGAAACTTGTCTGTGTTGCTAGATAGATAATCTCTACAAGTCCAAATATTTGAAGAATACCCATTGCAAAAAACCATACTTTTTGATTATTTCTTGCGGCAAACCAAACGCCAAGAAGTGTCCATAAGGCTTCCCAAAAACTGAGAATAACAATCATGTTAGGATTTGCTTCAAGATATGCACCAAATGATTCCAAAAATTCCATTCTACACTCCTTTTAATGATTAAATAAAAGAGCAATCAAGAATACAAATATGATTACTCCTCCAAAAATTCCCCAATAATACAGTTCAAACATGTGATATTTTAATTATTATTTGTTTTAAGACAAAATAAATAAAAATTATAAATTTGAATATGTTAGATAGAAAAAAAACAAACATTATCATTTATACAACATCTTGGTGTGGGCCATGCAAGTCTGCAAAACGTTTTTTGTCTGATTATGGATTTGATTTCGAAGAAATTGATATTGAAAAAGAAAATATTAGCCGCGAGCAGATGGCATCAATGACAAAAGGACTTACAGTTCCGCAAATTGTGATTAATTCAGAACCAATTGGAGGATTTGAAGATTTAGTTAAGTATTTTGATGCAAATCTTTAGATCTTTAAACTTTATCTAATATATCTCTTAAAATAGTGCTTGATGTGTGAGTGGTGTAAGGGAAATAGATAATTTCAACATTACATTTAGCAAAATCTTTTTCAATTTGAATCCACTCTTTTGTTCCTTTCCAATCATCTCCAACAAACATTCTATCAAATTTTAAATTATTCCAAGATTCCATTTTATCATAGCTTGTTTGCGGCACTACTTCGTCTACAAACTTAATAGCTTCAACAATATCCATACGTTCTTGAAACGGAATAAATGGTTTTGTTCCTTTTGCAGAAAGACAAAGTTCATCAGTTGTGATGCCAACAATAAGATAATCACATTCCAATTTTGCTCGTTTTAGTATGTTAAGATGTCCAATATGGAATAAATCAAAAACGCCTGTTGTATAACCAATTTTTTTCATCACACCCCTGATTGATTATAATATATGAATAATCTCAACTGTTATTTAACAAATAATCTATAATTCGATTACTAGCTTTTCCGTCTAATCTACCCACCATTTTTTCTGAATAGTTTCTACGATTTTCTGATAATTGATCTGGATGCATTATTTGATCTTTCACTGTTGTTTTTAGTTCTTCATAGGAATCAGTTTTTACAGCTATCTTGGAATATTCTTTATAATCTTCATCCATACGTTTTTTAAATCGATAAGAAAATATTCCTCTATAATTCCAACGTAATTTTAGAAAATTACACCATATTACAGGCTTGTCTAATGCCGCAAATTCGATAATTGCAGATGAAGCATCACTAATCAACAGATTTGCAGTCGCCATAAAAGGGATTAAAGAATAATCATCAACTTTTGCTAAATATACATTATCATAATTAGACCAATGTTTGAGCAAGTCACGTTGTTTTTTATATTTATCTTTACTAATTGAAAAATAGTGTGGTTTAATTAATATGTTATATTCGTTAAAGTCTTCAGGAAATTTTTTGGGAAAACGTTCAATGCTGCTTGGATAAAAAGTTGGCGCATAAACTATTGTTTTTTTTGATGGATCCAATCCTAAATTTTCTAAATCAAATTTTTTGCTATCCCCATTAATGATTGGATCTAATTTACAAAAACCAACATCAACAAAACTATCATTAGGATACATTTTATTAAGACGACTTGTTCGATATGGCCCTTCAACAAATCTTACAGTAGTTGGTGTATCTGATTTGGTATAATAACTTGCTTTTGGCCCCACACCATGACCAAGTTGCACTGATTTGCTTGTCTGATGTATTTCATCTAAGAAAGGGAATGTATTACCAAAAAATATCCAATCTGCCTTTTCATTCTTGTAATACTGATTTGCTTCATTTTTATCTTTAACCCAAACATAATTGAGATTTTCTGATTTAATTATATGATTTATAGTTTCATCATGTATACTATGATAAAATACAAATGTTGCATCGCCTGCATCCTGCTTTAATAATTCATGATAAACTGGTAAATATTGTGGTAAATAGTATAATTGTTGAACATCAAATAGAATAGATATGGTTTTGTTACCCATCATTTTGCCCTGATAAAGAAAAATACTTATTTAATACTAATAAAGATATTAATCGTTCTTGTTTTGAATCGTTGAATTGTTCTATATAGTCATGAGCATTATTAATAATTTGCAATGCCTCATCTGTATGTTTGCTATAATATTTAATTTTTTCTTCTGCATCTGAAAAATCGTCTTTTACTTCAATGTAATGTATTCCACCTTTAAGCTTTCCTTCCATAAACCATGTTTCATATTTTGGTTTAGGCATCACACATACAGAGTTTGAAGACATGACCCATTTAATGCTTGTTGCAGTGTCGACTCCTTCAATACAGAATATAAATTTATAAGCAAGTTGATCATAAATTGACATAAATCCTTTGAACCACGGTTCATCAACGATAGGGCTTCGTTGGCCAATATTAAATAAAGGAACATGATGATAATTTTTTAAGAAATATTGCCTTAATTCTGAATTAGTGCCATTCCCACGCCATACAGCTTCATCTTTTTTATCTAAGAAATTTCTATCATCATTAATAAAATGGAAATGCCTTATTTTATTCAGCTTCATTATCACTGAATTGTCACTATTTGTTATTGGTCTGCTTTTTACTACAGAAGGAGTGTTAGGTCTTTGTGTTACATCGCCAAAAATAAAATCTAATTTCTTATCAGATTTGAAGAATGAGAAAAATTTATACAAATCAAAAAAATATGTTGTGTGTTTTCTAACAATTACTTCATCTTTTGATGATTGTGTGTAATGTTTAACAAGATTTCTAATTTGTCTTTTTCGTAATTCCTTATTTGTAATTGCACTTGTTGATATATTGAAGTTGTGATTTATTTTATTATAATAATTGACCCTTGATTCAATGTATTCTTTATCATAATCATTTAATTTGTTTAATTCTGATTTCAATCTTAATCGATACAATATTCTTGGAATTAGAAGTAGAAATGTATTTCTTAAATAATAAAAAGATTTAACATTTTTATATTTGGATTTACCCATTTGTTGCAAATTATTTATCAGCAATCTTATAAGCTATTTTTTTTTAAATTATAAGTATACACTAATGGATATCAAAAAATTAACCGTTGGCATTGAAGAAGAGTATCAGGTTATCAATCCTGAAACTGGTGAATTAACGTCATATATTGCTGAATTCCTGGAAAGAGATGCTGTTCTTTTTAAAGATAGTATGGTTCCTGAATTCCTTCAATCTCAGTTAGAGGTTACTAGTAAAGTTTGTAAAAATATTAAACAAGCTAGGAAAGAAGTAATTCGATTAAGGAAAATAGCTTCAAAATTTGCACAAGAAAATAATTGTAATATTATTGCTGCTGGAACTCATCCATATTCACGATGGGAAGATCAAGTTCGTACTGATAAAGAACGATATCGTGGTTTATATGATAGCATGCAATTTGTTGCAAAACGATTATTGATATTTGGAATGCACATTCATATCGGAATTCCAGATCGTGATTTACGTATCGACGTCATGAATCAAATGAGATATTTTATACCACATATTTTAAGCTTGTCTACTTCTTCTCCATTTTGGCAAGGTGAAGATACTGGTTTTAAATCTTATAGAGGTATTGTTTTTGAAGATTTGCCTAGAACGGGAATCCCTGAAAAATTTAGCTCTGCAAAATCTTATGATAAATTTGTCAATCAATTAATCGAAACAAAATGTATTGATACTCCTTCAAAAATTTGGTGGGATATAAGACCGCATTCCAAATTTCCTACCGTTGAATTTAGAATGTGCGATTCTACAACAAAAGTTGATGAGGTTATTGCGATTGCTGCATTAATCCAAGCGCTTGTTGCTACAATGATACTTAATCGTGAACGTAATATTAGTTGGAGAGATTATAGAGATTCATTTATATATGAAAATAAATGGCGTTCAATGCGACATGGAATTGAAGGCAAGATGATTGATTTGGGATTAACAAAAGAACTAAGCAGTAAAAAACTAATCAAAGAAATGATTGAATTGGTAGATGAATCTGCAGAAATATTAGGCACAAAAAAAGAAATTGCTTATATCAATACTATATTAGAAAAGGGGACAAGCGCTGATCGACAACTTAATATGTATAAAAAAACCAAAGATTTACATAAAGTTGTTGAAATGCTTTCAAAAGAAACGCTTGAACACTGTTAAAGTATGGACACGTGTATTGTTTTATTAAGTGGAGGTTTGGATTCTACCACTGTGCTTGCAATTGCGAATCAAAAATTTTCAGTTCATACACTTTCATTTGACTATGGACAGCGACACAAGTTTGAATTGGAATCTGTTAAAAAAATTATTAATCATTTTCAGCTGAATAAACATAAAACAATTAAGATTGATTTAGGGCAATTTGGACAATCGGCGTTAACAGATAATATCGACGTTCCAAAAAATTCTGAAATTGGTAAAGAAATTCCTATTACATATGTTCCTGTGCGTAATACAATATTTTTATCTTATGCGCTCGCATATGCTGAAGTAAATGAAATTTATGATATTTTTATTGGAGTGAATGCATTGGATTATAGTGGATATCCAGATTGTAGACCTGAATATATTCAATCATTTGAGAAGATGTCTAATCTTGCAACAAAATTTACTCAAGGAGATAGAAAAATTAAAATTCATACACCACTTATTGACTTAACGAAGTCTAATATTATTAAAAAAGGGAATGAATTAGGTGTTGATTATAGTATTACCCATTCTTGTTATGATCCGTCTATAGATGGACTGGCTTGTAAAGAGTGCGATTCTTGTATTCTTCGCAAAAAAGGGTTTTTAGAAGCTGAAATACCTGATCCAACTGTATATCAATGAGCTATACAGTCAAAGAGATATATTTTACAATCCAAGGAGAAGGCTTTCACACTGGAAAAGATGCTGTATTTTGTCGTTTTTCTGGGTGCAACTTATGGTCTGGACTAGAAAAAGATCGTTCAAAAGCTGTATGCAATTTCTGTGATACAGATTTTGTTGGAATTGATGGTGAAAATGGCGGAAAATATAAATCACATACTGATTTAATTAAGAAAATCGAAAGTTGTTGGCCAAAAAATAAAAAAGAAAAATATGTTGTATTTACAGGTGGAGAACCATTGCTTCAATTAGATCAAAAATTAATTGATGCATTACATAGATGTGATTTCAAAATTGCTATTGAAACTAATGGTACCATTCTGCCTCCAAATAATATTGATTGGATTTGTGTTAGCCCTAAGAAAAATGCTGATTTATTGCTAAAGAAAGGCGATGAATTAAAATTAGTTTATCCTCAAGAAGACTTCAATCCAGAACAATTTGAATCATTAGATTTTACTCATTTTAGTATTCAGCCAATGGATGGAAAAGAATTGCAAAATAATATATTAAAATGTGTATCTTATTGCATAGAAAACCCATCGTGGAAATTAAGTCTACAAACACATAAAATAATTGGGGTTAAATAATATGCTTGAACTAACTAGAAAATATCAATTTCATGCTGCTAGAAAATTAACTAGTCTTCCAGATAGTCATCCATGCAGTAAAATACATGGACATACTTTTTCAGTTATAATAAAATTAAGTGGAAAGATAGATGAGTCAAAAGGCTGGGTGATAGATTTTTCTGATATAGACAACATTTACAATAATGAAGTACAATCAATTCTTGATCATCAATATTTAAATGATTTAGAAAATTTATCAAATCCAACAACAGAACACCTTGCGATTTGGATTTGGAAGAAATTATCTACTCATTTAAACGGTTTAAGTGAAGTTACTGTAAGTGAGAGCAATGATTCTTCATGCACATATAAAGGGAATGGGTAATGGCAAAAGCAGAAGGAAAAGAATTCAAATTTGATACAATTGATCATATCAACCCTAGTTATTTAGAGTCATTTGAATTTGATAGTAAAGATCAGTATATAATAACAAAGACAAAAGAATTCAGTGCAGTTTGTCCATTTAGTGGTCTGCCTGACTTAGCAGAAATTATTATTGAATACTATCCTGATGGAGGAAAGTGCGTGGAATTGAAATCATTAAAATATTATTTCATTAGCTTTAGAAATGTTGGAATCTATCAAGAAGCAGTCACACAAAAAATTTATTCTGATTTAAAAAAACTTCTCAATACCAACAGATTAAAAGTAACTTCTATATACAATACAAGAGGAGGGTTTGATACCACTTGTATTGAAGGAAGTTTATAAAATAATGAACAAAAAATTTCTTTTAACAACTTGTATTATTGCTGGAATCTTGGCTTTTATTGTCAATGATATCATATATTATACAGGTAAAGTTGATCAAACTTTCCCTGAGCATATAATTATTGCAAGCATTATAATTATTACAACAGTGAATACCTTATTTTTATATTGGAAAAATTAATGGATTACTTACAAAAACTATATAGAGCGATTATCCTTGATATAGAATTATATGAAGAAGTTGAAGCTGATAAAACATTAACGCGACAAGCAATGATGACTGTTGCTATAGTTGCAATTATTGAAAGTATATTTTATTTAGGGAGTGAAGATAGCATCATTATTATTGGTTCAATTGAAGCTGCTCTTGGTAGTATTATAAGATGGGTTTTGTGGGCTTTTTTGATTGCGTTTGTTGGTACCCGTATTCTTCCAGAACCAGAGACTGATTCTGATACAGGAGAATTATTACGTACTTTAGGTTTTGCATATGCACCTGGAATATTCTATATCTTTTCATCAGTTCCAATCATTGGGTTTTTTGTTCAGCTTGTAGTTCCATTTTGGCAATTAGCTTCTATGACAGTTGCTGTAAGGCAAGCATTAGATTTTAGCTCAACAACAAGAGCAATTGGTGTATGTGTTGTAGCATTCGTTCTTGCAATGATAATATTATCAGCAACATTGATTGCTTCACTTAGTTTAGGAAGCATTATAAGTAATGCATTACAGCCAGCAAGTCCTGTTTTAGGAGATTTAATACAAGCTTAGTTTTTTAACCTTTAAACTTTGGAATAATTTTTTTACCTTTTTCTACTTAAAGGAGTATAATTATTATATGAAAAATAAAATTTTAATCTTAATAACGATATTATTGATTGGATGCAGTTCATCTGATACAATCAATCCTTACACCGATAATGGAGATAATAACGGATCTGGAAACAATGGTGGATCTGGAGACAATTCTAATACTGATCTACCAGTAGGCTTTACAAAGTTTTTAGATACATATACTGATGTTTATATATCAGGCAATTATGTTGTTGTTGAAACAACTGGAGTGCCTAATCATCAAAGTCCATATTGGGGTGCAGGACATCCAAATTATGCTTCACCTCATTCTGGCATGAGTGTTAATCCTAATATAATCACAGAACAAAATTTTAAATTTTATATTCCTCTTAATCCAACTGCTTCTAATGTAGTTTCAAGCACACCTTTGGGACCAATAGGAGTATCAATAAGTGGAGTGCCATTCTTTAACCAATATGCTGGACCTAATAATCAACCTCTTGATAATGAAATTGCATCATTTGATGCATATTATGGACATCCACAACAAACTGGACAATATCATTATCATTGGGAGCCAGTATATCTGACAATGGCTGATAATTCTATACTAGTTGGTTATTCAATTGATGGTTTTCCTATTTATGGGCCAACAAATCAAACTGATGGAAACTATCCAACTGATTTAGATGATATTAATGGACACACTCATGCGACAGATGAATATCCCGATGGTACTTACCATTATCATGCAACTTCAACAGTTCCTTACCTAATTGGTGGATATAAAGGCGTTGTAGGGTCAGCAAGTGGCGGCGGATACTATACAAACTAAGATAGTAGTATTTCTTTATACGATTTTTCTATTCTCTTGTTCAGAAACAGTTATTATTCAAGAATCAGATCTAATTAATGGCATGACAGTACAAAAATTTATAAGAGATAGTCAATATACCGGTACAATCGAAATATATTACCCTAATAATCAACTAAAATCCTTACGTAAATATTATGACGGTAAGAAATATGGAAAACATAAAGGTTGGTGGGAAAATGGAAATCAACAATATGAATATTATTTTAAAGATGATCAGAATACTGGGAAACATATGCAATGGCATTCAAATGGACAGTTGTTTGTTATTAAAAATTTTAAAAATGGTGTAGAGGAAGGTGAACAAAAAGCATGGGATCAAAATGGTAATTTAATGTATAAATATATTTATCATGAAGGAAGAAAGTATGGAATTCAAGGGTCTATTATTTGCAATGGAATGAATGAATTGGAAGAGGGAAATGATTGAATTAAAAAATTATTCTAATGACTTATTTGACTTTCTTTTAGAAGCAAACAATATCAATGAACCAGAAGTAGGATTTGTAGATAAAGATCGATTAGAATTGTTAATTGATCAGTCTAATTATTGTAAGATAGCGTTTTATAATGATATTCCTGCAGGTTTTTTATTATGTTTACCAGAGAATATTGACTATGATAGTATGAATTATGCATGGATATCTGAGCGCTATAAAAATTTTATGTATATTGATCGTATTTCAATCATAAAGGAATTTCAAAGTAAGAAATTAGGCACTGCTTTGTATAATGATTTAATTAAGTGCTCAAAAGAAGAGAACTATGATATTATTTTATGTGAAGTTAATATTTACCCTCCAAATCCTGGCTCTATAACATTTCATAAAAGATTTGATTTTATTGAATGTGGTTCGCAATTTACGGAGGCCGGTAAAAAACAGGTCCAGTTTTTCTTTAGAGAGTTATAATTAAAAATAAGAGGATATTTTATGAGCAATTTTTTGCATGACTTACTTTTTCCAATTTTTTTCTTCACCGTATTTGTACTTGCGCATGTTGCTTTATATATCATGGTATTTAAGGGAGATAAATCTAAATGAATAAAAAAGCAAAGATTGTAAAGAAAAAGCATCGCAAAGCTCGCTTAAGAATAAAAGCAAAACAACGTGAATCTTTAAAAAATAAAGTTTCTGTTACAGCAGCTGAAAAGGTGAAAGAAACTCCAAAAAAGAAAACTACAAGAAAAGCGTCTCCAAAAAAGAAAACCACAGCAAAAAAGAAAACCACAGCAAAAAAGAAAACCACAGCAAAAAAGAAAACATCTTAATTATAAATGCATCAATCAAATACCACAATAGGGGTATTTATTGTATGTCTTAAAACATTATTTAGGCACAAACGATATTTATACCTGTTCTTTTTCTTTTTCTTTTTTCCTATATATATTTTGATTAATAGATTATTCTTATTGCTTGATTATTTTTTTATTCCAAGCATAAAAAATACAATAGTTTCTAATCCTCTGTTTATTATGGGTTTTAATCGCAGCGGTACAACATTTTTTCACAAATTTTTATCAAGATCAAATCAATTTACAATTGCGACAGCATGGGATATGATATTACCATCGATAGTTTTAAAAAAACTATTTCAACCTTTTGTATATATACTTTCAAAAATGAGACTTGATAGAATTGAAGAAAAAGATAAAGGACATGAAGTAAAATTAGATCAAGTTGAAGAAGATGAAATGTTATTATTTCTTCATAAGCTTGATTCTAAATGGGTCACAAACAATTTAGTGCCATGGATGTTGTATCAATACAGAGATTTTTCACGCAATATTGGTATTGACAGCATTCATAACATTAAACGCAATAAAGATTCTTTTTCTTTTTATAAAAATTTTTGGAAAAGACAGATATACTTACAAAACAATAAACCAATATTATCTAAAGCAAATCCATTTGTATTTAAGATTGATTCACTCCTTAGCACATTTCCAGATGCAAAAATTATATTCATTGTTAGAGATCCTTTAGAAACGATAGCGTCTTATTTTTCTATGCAAGAAAAGATAAAATATGGCAATACAATGACTCAAAATGAATTAGAATTGTATCGGAAAGAAGCATACAAAGAGATTATTGATTGGTATAAAGCGACTGAAGATGCACAAAATAAGATGAATCCATCGCATTTTATTGTTTTAACCTATGATGATTTAATTCATGATTTAGAAGGTTCAATAGAAAGATGTTTTGCATTATCGGATAAAACAATTAGCAATCAGTTTAGAGAGACTATAAATGAAAAAACTAGACAAACATATGTTAAAAAACATCAAAACAAAACCGTAATTGATTTTGGTTTTAGCACAGAGGAAATCAAGAAAGATTTTGATTTTATATATAAAAAATATTTTAATAAAACTTAACCAAAGAATGTTTGCAAATTTTATAACAAAAGTCTTAGTTTCAATACAATCTGATGAATAAAAAAATTATTTTAATATTAAGTTTATTAGTTATTGGTATCATAGGTAGAGTTATACCTCATCCACCAAATGTAACTCCAATGATTGCTATTGCTTTACTTGCTTCACATGTATTTAAAAACAAGTGGATTGCTATATTGATTCCATTAGTTGGGATGTGGATTAGTGATTTAATAATTAATAATTATTTATATGCTGGTTATTATGATAAGTTTGTGTTCTTTTCTAGTGGCAGCTTATGGATCTATGGAGCAATACTGTTTACGGTATTAATAGGAAAGCTTTTGATAAAAAATATAAAATTATCTACGGTTTTTTTATCTTCGCTTTCTGCATCCTTTCTTTTCTTTATAGTAACAAATTTTGGTGTTTGGTTGTTGGGGTATCCAAATACTTTTGCTGGGCTGATAAGCTGTTATTCATTAGCTATTCCTTTCTTTATAAATACAATTCTAGGTGATTTATTTTTTACGCATACATTAAATTACAGTTTAAATAAAATAGAAAAGAAATATCCTGATTTGGCTTTAGAAGCTTAAGCCTTTGCTTCATATCATTAATAAATGATAAAAAAGTTATATTATCAATTCAAAAGCTATAATATCAAAATTGCCAGAGAAAAAGCTGAGAGAAAAGGTGTTCCTTTTGATGAAAAAAAGTATACAAAAAAACAAGATGCTACATTACCCATTCTATTGTATTATGGTTTTTTTATTTTATTAACTGGGATATTTCCTAATTTGGTTCAACATATACCATTTTGGGCTTTTTTTATTATTTTAATTATTCTTATCATTAGAGGATTAAATCATTACTTCGGATGGATAAGAGTTGAGGACGGGTAAATAAAATGGATATGCATCCTTTAATAAGAATAATCTGGATTATATTATTTGGAATAATATTAGTTAGTATTAAGCGTATTTTTAATGAAAAAGGATGGAAAATAAGCAATTTTATTCGCGTGGAAGATGATGAAAAAAATTGAGTGCAGAAGTAATGAATCATGCTAAATATTATCAAAAATAATATATTTGAATTAATAGAAAGTATACCATCGTATATATTCCTTTTCTTAATCGCTTCTACAGCAATTATTATTGGAATTGAGTGGGATATATCATGGCATGAAACTATAGGTCGTGATAAACTATTATCCCCCCCACATGTTGTTGTATATATTGGTGGAATAATTTGCGGATTGACATGTGCATATATGGCATTACGACAAACGTTTGTAGATGAAAATCTATATAATCGTTATGTTGTTTTTTGGGGATTTAAAGCTCCTTTTGCTTGCTGGGTATGCATATGGTTTAGATGTACAAATAATTAGCCCACCTCACTTAGTGCTTGCTGCTGGAATTTTTGCGAATCTTATGGGTAGCTTATTT
>LULT01000046.1_pt1 | contig 30258 bp, 39 predicted proteins | sample 728141 | NCBI WGS metagenome assembly LULT01 (sample SAMN03860282, study PRJNA289734) | marine metagenome | biome: seawater column; feature: ocean; material: water; isolation source: Red Sea water column Station 108 - depth 100m | place: Saudi Arabia: Red Sea | collected 2011-10-15 | depth 100 m | reverse complement strand
AAAAACAAAAGAATTACAAGGAACTTTAACTCCTGTTGTTATAACAGTTTATAAAGATAGATCTTTTACATTTGAAATTAAATCTCCACCTGCATCAACACTGATAATGAAAGAGTTAAAACTTGAGAAAGGTTCTCAAGAACCAAATAAAGATAAAGTAGCAACAATTACTATTGCGCAATGCAAAAAAATTGCAGAAATGAAAACGCAGTAATAAGCGCTAAACCTAATTCTTTTAAAGGAACATTCTTAAATTCAATAAGTTTGTCTTCAAGTCTTGGACCAGGTATAAAAGTAGGAGTTGATCCTAAGCATGCAGATCAAAATATAAGATTAAACATAATGTTGCCTCATGGGTCAGGCAAAGAAGTCACAGTGTTAGCTCTTGTTAATGCGGACAAAGAAAAAGAAGCAAAAGATGCAGGAGCAGATTTTGTTGGGAGCCAAGATTATCTGGATAAAATAAAAGGTGGATGGACCGATGTAGATAAGATAGTAGTTACTCCAGATCTAATGGCTGAAGTAGGAAAATTAGGTAAAATTTTAGGACCTAAAGGCTTAATGCCTAATCCAAAAGCTGGCACAGTAACTAATGATGTTGGAAAGTCAATTAAAGAATTAAAAGCAGGTAAAATTGATGTAAGAGTTGAAAAGAATGGTATCCTCCATTCTTCTATCGGAAAAACATCATTTTCTGAAGCGCAGTAATAAGCGCTAAACCTAATTCTTTTAAAGGAACATTCTTAAATTCAATAAGTTTGTCTTCAAGTCTTGGACCAGGTATAAAAGTAGGAGTTGAATAATTATGCCAAGCGTTAAAAATATAGATTCGGTTAAAGAGTTAACTGTTAAATTAAATAAAGCTAAGGCTGTATATTTCACTGATTATTTAGGCTTAGATGTTGCCAGTGTTACAAAACTAAGAAAAAGTTTTGTTGAGAAAGATATTGAGTTTACAGTTGCAAAGAACACTTTAATTAAGCTAGCTACGAAGGAATTGGGCATTTCTGGTGTTGATGAGTTTTTAAAAGGTCCTACAGCTCTTGCATTCAGCTATGAAGAGCCAACAGACCCTGCAAAAATAATTAAAGAATTTTTAAAAGATTTTGATAAGCCTTCAGTTAAAGGCATGATATTTGATGGTGAAATATTTGCATCAGACCAATTTGATAAAGTTGCCAGCCTTCCTTCGAAAGAGCAATTATTATCAAAACTGGTTGGAATGCTTAATTCTCCAATGTCAAAATTGAGCAGCACCTTGGGCGGTTCTGTTTCAGGCTTATTAGGAACACTTACACAATTAAATTCAAAGAAAGGTAGTTAAAATGAGTACTAAAAGAGAGGATGTTTTAAAGTATCTTGAAGAAGCAAATATGATTGAAATATCTGAGCTTGTTAAAGATATTGAAGAGAAGTTTGGCGTAACAGCTGCAGTTCCAGTTGCGGCCGCTGCTTCAGGTGGAGCCACTGATGGTGGTGATGCAAGTGAAGGTGCTGAAAAAAGCACTATGGATGTAATTCTAGCATCTGCTGGTGGCTCAAAAATTGGGGTCATTAAAGTTGTTAGAGGGATAACTAATTTAGGATTAAAAGAAGCTAAAGAATTGGTTGATTCTGCTCCTAAGCCTATTAAAGAAGGCGCTTCAAAAGAAGAGGCTGAAGATATTAAGTCTCAACTAGAAGAAGCAGGTGCAACAGTAGAGTTAAAATAATTTTTAACTGATATATTAATTAACCAATTTTTTGGAGGAAAGCTTTTTGAATAAATCAAATAAGTTAAATAAAAGACATAATTTTGAGAAAATAAAAACAGGCGTAGAATTGCCTGATTTACTTGATTTGCAAGTTGGATCTTTTCGTGATTTTTTACAGGAAGATGTTGATCCAAATAAAAGAGAAATGTTTGGATTGCACGAAGCGTTTGTATCTATCTTTCCGCTTCAGGATAATCATGAAAACTATATCTTAGAATACAATAGTTATTCAATTGGAAAACCAAGGTATTCACCAAGAGAATGTGCAAATAGAGGTATAACATATAGTGTTCCTCTTAAAGTTAAACTTACGCTCAAGATTACTGATGAAAACGACAAAAAGAAGATAGTTGATAAACTACCTCAAGATGTCTATTTCGGTAATATTCCTTATATGACTGATAAAGGCACATTTATTATTAATGGTGCTGAAAGAACTATTGTTACTCAATTACAAAGATCTCCTGGTGCATTTTTTGATCAAACGTTCCATCCAAATGGTGCAAAATTATATAATGCAAGAATTATTCCAATTCGCGGTTCTTGGATTGATTTTACAACAGATATTAATGATGTTCTTTTTACTATTATTGATAGAAAAAGAAAGTTTCCAGCTACACTTTTATTAAGATCTCTTGGATTTAGTTCTGATGAAGATATATATAATGCTTTTGGCTTATCTATCGATTTAGATATTGCAAAAATTAATAAAGAAGATTATGCAAAATATATTCTTGTAGAAGATATAGTTGATGTAAATACAGGTGAATTATTTGCTGAAAGCGGAAAAGAGCTTAATGATGCTATTGTTAAAGCTTTAAAAGATAATAAGACAAAAACTGTAAAAGTTGTCGATATCAAAGATAATATTGATAGCATGATGATAAGCAATACCATACGCAAAGATCCTACAAAATCTACAGAAGAAGCTCTTATGAAAGTTTATTCTTTATTAAGAGGAAGCGATGCTCCTAATCCGGAAGCAGCACAGAAGTTTATTGATAGAATGTTTTTCCATCCTAAAAAATATGATTTAGGTCAAGTTGGTAGATATAGACTGGATAAACAGTTTAATTTAAATAACAAAGATAAAGATTCGGTTCTTACACATGATGATTTCATCATTGTTATAAAATACCTTATTCTTATGCGAAAAGGATTAAAGTCTCCAGATGATATAGATCATTTAGGAAATAGAAGGGTTAGGACAGTAGGAGAGCAGCTTAAAGTTCAATTTAACTCTGCTTTAGCTAGAATGGTTAGAACTGTTTATGAAAGAATGAACTTAAGAGAATCAGAAACTATTACTCCTCAGGATTTAATTAATTCTAGACTTGTTACCACTGTTATTAATACATTTTTTGGAACAAGTCAATTGTCTCAATTTGGAGATCAAACTAATCCTTTAGCAGAAATTACTCATAAAAGAAGAATATCTTCTTTAGGTCCAGGAGGTTTATCTAGAGAAAGAGCTGGGTTTGAGGTTAGAGATGTTCACTATACTCATTATGGAAGACTTTGCCCTATTGAAACTCCTGAGGGTCCTAATATTGGACTGATTTCTTCTTTGGCTTTAATGGCAAGAATTAACAAACATGGTTTTATTGAAGCTCCTTATAGAAAAATTGATAAGAAGACTATTAGCAATAATATTGAATTTTTATCTGCAGATGATGAGGATAGAGCTAATATTGCTCAATCTGGACTAAATGTTAAGAACGGAAAAATTTCTGATGAAAAACTAAGAGTTCGATCTAAGGGTGATTTCCCAATCATTGATTCGGAAAATGTGCAATATGCTGATATTGTTCCAAACCAAATTCTTAGCGTTGCCGCTGCTCTTATACCTTTTGTAGAACATGATGATGCAAATAGAGCACTTATGGGTTCAAATATGCAACGCCAATCAGTTCCTTTATTAAGAACGGAATCTCCGATTGTTGGTACAGGTATTGAAAAGAAAGTTGCTGTAGACTCCAAGGCAGTTGTCTTATCTCCAGTTTCTGGAAAAGTGATTTATGTAGACTCAAAGAAGATTGTTATTCAAGACAAGAATTTTTCTTCTTTAACTACACTTAAAGAAGGAGAAAATCTTTGCACTGTTGATTTGCTTAAATATTCACGATCTAATCAAAATACTTCTTATAATCAAAAAGCAATTGTTGCAGAAGGTGATCAAGTTAAAGCTGGACAAGTAATAGCTGATGGTGCTTCGACATCAAACGGTGAACTATCTCTTGGAAAAAATGTTTTGGTGGCTCTTATGCCTTGGAATGGATACAATTTTGAGGATGCTATTGTAATAAGCGAGAGATTGGTTAAAGAAGATGTATTTACATCTGTGCATATTAATGAAATTGAGTTAGAAGTTCGTGATACTAAAAGAGGAAAAGAGGAATTAACTCCTGAGATTCCAAATGTAAGCGAAGAGTCAACCGGACAATTGGATGAAGATGGTTTAATAAGGGTTGGAGCAATTGTAAATGAAGATGATATTTTAATAGGAAAAGTAACACCTAAAGGTGAAACAGACCCTTCTCCTGAAGAAAAACTCCTTAGAGCTATTTTTGGAGAAAAAGCAGGAGATGTAAAAGATGCATCTAAGAAAGCAGAACCTGGCGTAAAGGGAGTTGTTATAAACACAGATTTATATGAAAAAACTTCTAAGCAGTCTAGAGCAAAAGTAAATGAATTAATTAAAGAACTACAAAAGAAAAACAGAGAAGATAAACGTTCTTTAAGAGCAAGTAGAGATGACGCTATTAAAAAATTATTAAATAATAAAGCTTCTTTAGGTATAAAGTCTCGTAGAGAAGATAAAGTTTTAGTTAAAAAAGGGACTAAGCTTAGTCAAAAGAAATTAGATACACTTAATTTTGAACTTTTTTCTTTGAAGAGTCCTTGGATTTCTGGACCAAAAACTTGGGAAAAGATTTTGTCAGCTTTTAAGTCTTTTAATAAAAATTTAATTGAACTTGACCAAAATCTTGAATCAGATATATTTAAACTTAAAGAAGGAGACCAGTTACAGCCAGGAATACTTAAACTTGCAAAAGTTTATGTAGCAAACAAAAGAAAAATTTCTATTGGAGATAAAATGGCTGGTAGACATGGTAATAAAGGTGTTGTTGCTACGATTGTTCCTGAAGAAAATATGCCTTTCTTAGAAGATGGAACTCCAGTAGATATATGTTTAAATCCAATGGGTGTTCCATCTAGAATGAACTTAGGGCAACTTTATGAGACAATGTTAGGTTGGGCAGGACAGATTTTAGGCGAAAAATATGAAACTCCTGTGTTTAATGGTGCAACACCAAAAGAAGTTACAGAGAGAATGGAAAAAGCAGGTTTGCCGATTTCTGGAAAAACAACTCTTTTTGATGGATTAACAGGAGAGAAAATTGACAATCCAGTATTGGTAGGATATATGTATATGATGAAATTATTTCATATGGTTGATGACAAAATGCATGCAAGATCTACTGGCCCTTATTCTCTTGTAACACAACAACCTTTAGGGGGTAAAGCGCAGTTTGGAGGTCAAAGATTTGGAGAAATGGAAGTTTGGGCTCTTCAAGCTTATGGTGCTGCTCATGTTTTAAGAGAGATTTTAACAATTAAGTCTGATGATATTGATGGAAGATCAAAAGTTTATAGTGCTCTTGTTAAAGGGGAAGATTTACCTGCACCAACTGTTCCTGAAGCATTTAATGTATTTATGAAAGAAATACAAGGGCTTGCTTTAGATATAGAATTAGACTAAAAGAAAGAAGAAAATAGATGCATAAAAGAAAAAATAGTATTTCATTAAAATTAGCTTCACCAGAAAAGATTCTTGAAAATTCGTTTGGAGAAGTTTTAAAGCCAGAGACTATCAATTATCGTTCTTATAAACCAGAAAAAGATGGTTTATTTTGTGAAAAAATATTCGGTCCAGTAAAAGATTTTGAATGTCATTGCGGAAAATACAAAGGCATAAGATATAGAGGGATTATATGTGATAGGTGTGGCGTTGAAGTAACAACAAAGAAAGTTCGTAGAAATAGAATGGGACACATAACCTTAGCTGTTCCTATCGTGCATATATGGTTTCTAAAATCTATCCCAAGTAAACTAAGTTATATACTAGGAAAGAGTGCTAAACAATTGGAAAGTGTAGTCTATTCTGAAAACTATCTTGTTATCAATCCTGGAAAAAGTAAATGGAAAAAATTTGATTTAATTGATGAAGAAGAATATTTCAGAATGGAATCTGAATTTGGATATGAGGCTGTTTCTCAAGATGAAAGAGAAGAAGAATCATATTTTTATGCATCCATGGGAGGCCAAGGTATTAAAGATGCGTTAGCCGAAATTGATTTACTAGATTTAAAAAACGAACTTGAACTCATAAGCAATACGACCAAATCTAAACAAAAGAAAGAAGATGCATTAAAAAGGTTGAAAGTTATTAAAGATTTTGCTGAAGATCGTACAAATAAGCCAGAATGGATGGTTGTATCAATTTTACCGGTTATTCCTCCAGAATTAAGGCCTTTAGTTCCTCTTGAAGGAGGAAGATTTGCTGCAAGCGATCTTAATGATTTATATAGAAGAATTATTATAAGAAATAATCGCTTGAAGCAGTTAATGGATATTCAAGCCCCTGAAGTGATATTGAGAAATGAAAAAAGAATGCTTCAAGAATCTGTTGATGCACTTTTCGATAATACAAAAAGAAAAACTGCTATGAGAAGTGGTTCGAAACGTCCTTTAAAATCAATTTCTGATATGCTAAGAGGGAAGCAAGGTAGATTTAGACAAAATCTTCTTGGAAAACGTGTTGATTATTCTGGAAGGTCTGTAATTGTTGTTGGCCCTGAATTAAATATGACTGAATGTGGAATTCCTAAAAATATGGCTTTAGAGCTTTTTAAGCCACACCTTATAAGAGAGCTTACAAGAAGAGATTTAGCAGCAACTCCTAGAAGTGCAAAGCTAATGATTGAGAATAAAGAGAAAGTTGTATATGAAATTTTAGAAAATGTTGTAAAAGACCATCCAGTTCTTTTAAACAGAGCACCAACTTTGCATAGATTAGGTATTATTGGGTTCCAACCTGTTTTAATAGATGGTAAAGCTATTAGAGTGCATCCATTGGTATGTTCTGCATTTAATGCTGACTTTGATGGTGACCAAATGGCTGTACATGTTCCATTGTCAATAGAAGCTCAATTAGAGGCTAGAGTTTTAATGATGGCAAGTCAGAATATTTTACATCCAGCTAGCGGAAGACCAATCACTTTACCTTCTCAAGATATGATTCTTGGGTGTTATTATCTAACAAGCAAGAAAGAGAAGCAAAAAGGTGAAGGAAAGATATTTGGATCTATTGATGAAGTTAAACTTGCTTATGAAAACAAAAAAGTAGACTTACATGCTATTGTAAATGTACGACATGATGGTCAATGGTATAAAAATACTACAGTTGGACGTGCCATATTTAATAGCATTATTCCTTCTGAGTTAGGTTACTATGATGAGATGATTTCAAAGAAAAGATTAAGTTATATTATTGGTGATTCATTTGTTAAAGCAGGAAATGACAAAACTGTTAGGTTATTAGATGATCTTAAGAGTCTTGGTTTTTCAGTTGCTACAAAAAGTGGAACTTCAATATCAACTAGCGATATCCTTATTCCAGAGATGAAAAATAAAATAATTGATGAAGCTAGAAACGAAGTAGAAAAGGTTCAAGCTAGATTTAATAGACATATTCTAACTGAAGGCGAGAGATATAATAAAGTTATCGATATTTGGACAAAAGCTACCAATGATGTTAAAGATGCAATGATGAAAGGCATTAAATCAGATGAAGAAGGATTTAATTCTGTATTTATGATGGCTGACTCAGGAGCTAGAGGTAGTGAAGATCAGATTAAACAGTTAGCTGGTATGAGAGGCCTAATGGCAAAACCAAGAAAGTCTATGATTGGCGGTGGAGAAATTATAGAAAATCCAATTATGTCTAACTTTAAAGAAGGTCTTTCTGTTATGGAATATTTCATATCAACTCATGGTGCAAGAAAAGGTCTAGCAGATACCGCATTAAAGACTGCAGATGCAGGGTATTTAACTAGGAGATTAGTTGATGTTGCACAAGATGTAGTTGTTTCTGAAGATGATTGTAAAACAATTAATGGTATTACAATTTCAGATTTAAAGGAAGGAGAAGAGATTATTGAACCTCTTTCTGAAAGAATATTAGGAAGAACTTCGTCAGAGAATATTGTGATTGATGGTGAAACAGTTATTAAATCAGGAGAAATATTTGATGAAGAGAAAGCTTCAATTATATCTAAAAATAATATATCAACTGTTAAGATTAAATCTGTTCTTACTTGTGAAACAAGAAGAGGGGTTTGTGCGCAATGTTATGGTTGGGATTTAACTAGAAGAGAGACAGTAAATAAAGGCACAGCTGTTGGTATTATAGCAGCTCAAAGTATAGGTGAACCAGGGACTCAGTTAACATTAAGAACTTTCCATATTGGAGGTACTGCAACTAGGATTGTTGAAGCATCCGATATGAAAGCAAGATTCAATGGTAAAATTCAATTTAATGATCAGTATGAATCAGCTTCAACTATCGATGAAGACGGTGATAAAGTTACAAGATGTATGTCTAGAGATGGAAAATTAGCTATTGTTGATTCTAAAGGTAATATTTTAGATGAATCTAATATTCCTTATGGTGCAAATGTAAATGTTTTAGATGAAGGAAAGGTTAAAAAGGGAGATACTCTTTTTTCTTGGGATCCATACACAGATCTTATTCTTGCTAGACAATCTGGCTATGTTAGCATGAAAGATTTTATTGAAGGAGACACTTATCATGAAGAAGCTGTTGAAGGCGGTAAAAAACAAAAAGTTGTTACTGAATCTAAGAATCGAAGACTAAGTCCTCAAATTGAGATTTATAGCAAGTCTGACAAAAAAGGCGATTTATTATCAGGTGGAACTATCTTACCTGTCAAAGCAACTCTAGTTGTTAACGATGGGGAAAAAGTTTCAAAAGGTCAAACTTTAGTCAAGATACAGAAAGATATTGGTAAAACAAGAGATATTACCGGTGGATTGCCTCGTGTAGCAGAATTATTCGAAGCAAGAAAACCTGCAAACCCTGCTGTTGTTAGTGAAATTAATGGTACGGTAGAATTTGGAGAGATGAAACGAGGGATTAGAAGAGTATCTGTTATACCTTCAACAGGAAAAGAAGTTGTTTATAAAATCCCTTACGGAAAACATGTCGTTGTTCATCAAGGTGATTTTATTAGTGCTGGAACTCCTCTGTGTGAAGGCGCAATCTCACCATCTGATATTTTAAGTATATTGGGACCTAATGCGGTAAGAGAATATCTTGTTAATGAAATTCAAGAGGTTTATAGATTGCAAGGAGTAGGTATCAATGATAAACATATTGAAATCATTGTTAATCAAATGATGAAAAAAGTGGTTATTAGCGATAGAGGAGATACAAAATTTTTACAAGGAGAAAGATTAGATAAATCTATTTTGTTTGATGAGAATGATAGAATGAAAGGAATGGTAGTGATTGATGAATCTGGAGATTCTAATTTAGATATTGGAATTCTTATCTCTCAAAATGAAGCAAAAGATCTCAATAAAGAATTAAAAGAAAAAGGTAAAAATTTAATAAAATTTCACAAAGCTAAACCTGCAAAATTTGGACCTATTCTTATGGGAATTACACAATCTTCATTGAACACAACAAGCTTTATATCTGCTGCTTCTTTCCAAGAGACAACTCGTGTATTGACTGATGCAGCTACTGCTTCTAAAACAGACCACTTGTTAGGCCTAAAAGAAAATGTTGCAATAGGAAGATTGATTCCGGCTGGAACAGGCTTTCCTGATTTGCAAGACATAGAAGTTCAAGAAGAAAACTTGTAATTTCATCTCATCTATTTTACTCGTTTAATTAGGCTTGTCCTACGCGTTCGAGAAAACATTTGTTTTTTCTATCTTATAACGATATATTTCGACGTTTTTTGTATTTATTGAAGGGAAAAATATGCCAACAGTAAACCAGTTAATAAGAAAGAGTAGAAAGAGAACGATTAAGAAATCGGCTAGTAGAGCACTAGAAAATAGTCCTCAAAAGAGAGGTGTATGTACCCGTGTATACACTACTACACCTAAGAAACCTAATTCTGCACTAAGAAAGGTTGCGAGAGTTAGATTAACAAATGGTATTGAAGCAACAGCATATATACCAGGAGAAGGACATAATCTGCAGGAACACTCAATCGTTTTAATTGAAGGAGGGAGGGTTAAAGACCTTCCAGGTGTTCGTTATCATATAGTTCGTGGTTCATTGGATACTGCTGGAGTAAATGACAGAAAAACTAGTAGATCACGTTATGGAGCTAAAAAACCTAAGAGTTAAAAATGAGAAGAAGAAGACCAGAAAGAAGATCTATTAACCCTGACCCAAAATTTAATGATTTAGAAATATCTAAATTCATTAATTATCTATTGAAAAAAGGGAAAAAAGGAACTGCTGAAAAAATATTTTATACATCACTTGATATTGTTCAAGAAAAAACCAAAAAAGACCCTGTAGACATATTCAAGAAAGCTCTAAATAATGCTGCTCCACACGTAGAAGTGAAATCAAGAAGAATCGGTGGTGCAACATATCAAGTTCCAATTGAGGTTCCATCAAGTAGGCAATTTTATCTTTCATCTCATTGGATTATAGAGAGTGCAAAAAATAAATCTGGAAGTAACATGTCAAATCGTTTAGCTAGTGAAATTATTGCAGCATCAAACAATGAAGGTAATGCAATAAAGAAAAAAGAAGACACTCATCGTATGGCTGAAGCAAATAAGGCGTTTGCTCATTTTGGTAGAGGGGGAAGATAATGTCTACTGATTTAAAAATTGTAAGAAATATTGGAATTATGGCACATGTTGATGCAGGAAAAACAACTCTGACTGAGAGGATGTTATATTATGCTGGTAAAACTCATAAAATTGGAGAAGTACATGATGGTGCAGCAACTATGGACTGGATGGAACAAGAACAAGAAAGAGGAATTACTATTACTTCAGCTGCTACAACATTTTATTGGAATGATCATCGTGTTAATTTAATTGATACTCCTGGTCACGTAGATTTCACTATGGAAGTTGAAAGATCATTAAGAGTTCTTGATGGAGCTGTTGCTGTATTCTGTGCTGTTGCTGGAGTTGAACCTCAGAGTGAAACAGTTTGGAGACAGGCAACTAAATACAATGTTCCAAGAATTGCTTTTATTAACAAAATGGATAGAATTGGTGCTGATTTTTATGCTGCTGTAAAAAGTATGGAAGACAGATTAGATGCTAAACCTCTTCCTATTGCTTTACCTATCGGTGCAGGCGAAGATTTTAAAGGGATTATTGATTTAACAACGATGAAAGCTATTCAATATAACGAAGATTCAAAAGGAGCTGAATTTGAACATATTGATATCCCAGAAGACTTAGTTGTTGAGGCGAATAAATGGAGAAACTTTTTAGTAGAAGAAGTTGCTACTTATGATGATGCATTGATGGAGAAATATTTAAATGAAGAAGAAATGTCAGCAGATGAAATTAGAGACGCATTAAAGAAAGGTTGTTTAGAAAGCGCTTTTGTTCCAACTCTATGTGGATCAGCTTTTAAAAACAAAGGAGTACAACGAGTTTTAGATGCTGTTATTGATTTTCTTCCTTCCCCAAAAGACATTGGTAGCACTGAAGGTTCTCTAGTAGATAATTCTGATGAAATAGTGAATATTAAAAATTCTGATACTGAACCATTCACGGCTCTTGCTTTCAAAATTGCCACAGATCCATTTGTTGGTAAATTAACATATATCAGAGTGTATTCTGGTTCTTTAAAGAAAGGTTCTTTCTGTATTAATTCTAACACAGGAAAAAAAGAACGTATATCAAGAATTTTACAAATGCATGCTAATAAGAGAGAAGAGCTTGAAGAAGTTAAAGCAGGAGAAATTGTTGCAGTTATTGGTTTGAAAGACACTAAAACTGGACATACGTTATCTGAAAAAGGTGATGTTATTTTAGAGTCAATGGAATTCCCAGAACCTGTTGTTTCTGTTTCAATTGAACCAGTTTCTAAGAGCGATCAAGATCAATTAGCTAAAGGATTAAATAAGTTAACTGAAGAAGACCCTACATTTAAGGTTAAAGTCGACAATGAGACTGCTCAAACATTAATATCTGGAATGGGAGAAGTTCATTTAGAAATTATTATTGATAGACTTAAAAGAGAATTTAATGTTAATGCGAATGTTGGTAAACCTCAAGTTTCCTTTAGAGAAGCTATACAAAAATCTGTTGAGAAAATTGATGAAAAATTTGTACGTCAATCTGGCGGTAGAGGACAATATGGTCATGTAGTTATTAATGTTAGACCTACAGAACAAGGGTCTGGCTATAATTTTATTAATAAAATTGTGGGTGGAGTTATTCCTAAGGAATACATACCTGCTGTTGATCAAGGTATTCAAGAAGCATTAAAAAATGGTGTATTATATGGATATCCTATACCAGACGTAGAAGTCGAGCTCGTTTTTGGATCTTATCATGATGTCGACTCTTCAGAAATTGCATTTAAAGTTGCAGGATCTAGAGCAATTATTACAGCTTGTAAACAGGCTAATGCTGTATTAATGGAACCTATAATGCGTGTTGAGGCAACAACCCCAGAAGATTATATGGGCGATGTAATAGGAGATATAAATTCAAGAAGAGGTAAAGTTGAGTCTATGGAACAACAAGGTTCAAATCAAAATATTAAAGCAACCGTTCCTTTAAGTCAGATGTTTGGATATGCAACTGATTTACGATCGCTTTCTCAAGGCAGAGCTAGTTTTTATATGGATTTTTCTCATTATGACAAAGTTCCAGCTCAAGTTGAAGAGAAGTTAATGAAAACAAGATCTTCTAATAATGGAGACAGTGAAAATGAGTAAAGATTTAATAAGAATTTCATTGAAAGCTTACGATCATAAGCTTTTGGATAAGTCTGCAGAGAAAATTATAAGAACTGCTAAGTCTACTGGTGCGATTATATCTGGACCAATTCCTATGCCAACAAAAAGAACTGTCTATACAGTGTTAAGATCTCCTTTTATTGATAAAAAATCACGTGAACAGTTCCAGACAAAAATTCATAAGAGAATAGTAGATATTGTTAACTCAACACCAAAAACTGTCGAATCTTTAATGAAATTAGATTTGCCTTCTGGTGTGGACATAGAGATTAGAGGTTAAAGAATTATGTACGGCTTAATTGGTAAAAAAGTAAAAATGTCTCAAATATTTAATGATAATGGTCATGTTGTGCCGGTAACTTTAATACAAGCTGGTCCATGCACTGTTTCACAGATTAAAACTATTGATTCTGATGGTTATAATTCTGTCCAGTTAGCTTTTGGTAAAAAATCAAAAAGAAACACTAACAAACCAACAGAAGGACATTTAAAGAAAGCTGGCATTGAATCTGCAAATACAATCGCAGAATTTAAATCTGTGGATGGGTTTAATTATGAATTAGGACAAAAATTTGACGCTTCAATATTCAAAGTTGGAGAAGTGATAAATGTTAGATCAAAATCAAAAGGAAAAGGTTTTACTGGCGTGATTAAAAGGCACAATTTCCAAAGACAGCCTGCTACTCATGGTACAAAACATACTGAAAGAGCACCTGGATCAATTGGACAAGCTTCCTGGCCTTCAAGGGTTTTTAAAGGGCTTAGAATGGCTGGTCAATCAGGCGATTCATATGTTACCAGCGAAAATCTTGAAATTGTGGATATAGATAAGGAAAAAAACTTGTTATATGTTAAAGGATCTGTTGCAGGTGCGAATAATGGCATAGTTTTTATTTTAAAGAAATGAAGATAAAATCAATCAATAGTAGCAAAGATTATACAGTAAGTGATTCTGTTTTTAAAGTTCCAATGAACGAACAGGTAGTATATCAATGCGTAGTAGCAGAGCTAAATAACGCGAGACAAGGAACCAGTTCTACCAAAAATAGATCATTGGTATCCGGTGGTGGTAAAAAACCATTTAGACAAAAAGGAACAGGTAATGCTAGAGCTGGTACAATAAGATCTCCTTTAATGAGAGGCGGAGGTGTTATTTTTGGTCCTACTCCAAAATATTATTTTAAAAAAGTTAATGCTAAAACAAAGAAATTAGCCTTTAAATGTATCTTATCTGATAAAATAAAGAATGACTCTTTCAAGATTGTGGATTCTATTGCAATTCAAAGTAATAAAACTAAAGAATTAGTTCAGTTTTTGAACGAAAATGGTTTAACAGGAAAGAAGTTAACCATTGTTACATCTGAAATAGATAACAACTTATTATTGGCTTCTCGCAACGTTAAATATATTAATCTTGTTAAAGCATCTTCCTGTTCTGTGGTTGATTTATTTGATTCAGAGATGATTTTAATAGATTCAAAAGGACTTGAAGTTCTTTCATCTAGGTTCGAAGGAGACAAATAATATGAGTGATTTTTCTCAAATATTAATTCGCCCAATTGTGACTGAAAAGATGACTCTTTTACAAGAAGAAAGCAACAAGTATGCATTTGAAGTTCCTTTAAATGTAAACAAGATTGAAATAAAAAAAGCTGTTGAAGAAAAATTTAAAGTTAAAGTTTTAAAAGTAGCTATTACCAATAGAAAAGGTAAGGCCAAACAAATGACCGTAAAAAGCGGAGGAAGAACTATTAGAACAAATGGATACACTAAGCTTAAAAAGAGAGCTATAGTGACATTAATGGAAGGTTATAACATAGATTTATTTAGTGTTTAAAATTTATTATGGCAACAAAACAATTAAAACCAACTACTCCTGCTTCTAGATTTGCTTCTAGACCTGATTTTAGTGAGATTACAACATCTAAACCTGAAAAGTCTTTAGTAAGAAAACTCAATAAAACAGGTGGAAGAAATAATAAAGGAAGAATTACATCAAGAAGAAGAGGGGGTGGACATAAACGCAGTTATAGGGTTATCGATTTTAAAAGAGATAAGTTTAATATTGATGCAAAGGTTGCGACCATTGAATATGATCCGAATCGAACTGCATTTATTGCGCTTCTTCACTATGTAGATGGTGAAAAGAGATATATTATTCAACCAGATGGGTTGAAAGTAGGAGATGTAGTTGTATCTGGAGAGAAAGTTTCTTTAAAAACTGGTAATGCTATGAAATTGAAAAATATTCCATCTGGACAGTTTATACACAATATTGAACTAATTCCTGGAAAAGGTGCACAGTTAGCTAGAAGCGCAGGTTCTTATGTGCAAATTATGGCAAATGATGAAGGGTTTACGACTTTAAAAATGCCTTCTGGAGAAGTTAGAATGGTTCCTGAAGATTGTTTAGCTACAATTGGCACTGTGGGCAATAAGCATCATGAGCTAGTTCAATCAGGTAAAGCTGGAAGATCTCGATGGTTAGGAAAACGCCCTAAAGTAAGAGGTGTAGCTATGAATCCTGTAGATCACCCTATGGGTGGAGGTGAAGGTAAAAGCTCTGGAGGGAGACATCCAAGCACTCCTTGGGGTAAGCCGACAAAAGGTTATAAAACAAGAAAGAAAAACAAAAAATCAAATAGCCTAATTGTAAAAAGGAGAAATGATTAATGTCTAGATCTATTAAAAAAGGACCACATGTTGATTTTAAACTCTTGAAAAAAATAGAGAAAATGGAAGAATCAAAGAAAAAAGGCGTTATTAAAACTTGGGCTAGAAATTCAATAATAACACCAGATTTTGTTGGACATACTTTTGCTGTTCATAATGGGAATAAATTTATTCCAGTTTTTGTAACAGAAAATATGGTTGGACATAAACTTGGTGAGTTTTCTCCAACAAGAACTTTTAGAATGCATTCAGGAGATAGAAAGAAATAAGAATTATGGAAATTACTTCAAAAGCAAATAACGTGAGACAGTCACCAAAAAAACTTCGAAAAGTTGCTAATTGTGTGAGAGGTTTAAACGTTAACAAAGCACTTTCTTCATTGAAACATATGAATGAAAAAGGCGCTGAAATTGTTGAAAAGACATTGTCTTCTGCTATTGCTAATGCGGTTAATAATGAGTCTTTTGAAAAAGATATGAATACTGTTGTTATTAAGACAATTACTGTTGATGAAGGACCTCCTTTGAAACGTTTTAGAGCACGTGCACAGGGGCGTGCAAATAGAATTAAAAAACGAACTAGTCATTTGAAAATAATTATAGGATAATATTAATGGGACAAAAAACACATCCAAAAGGATATAGGTTAGATGTAAATAAAGACTGGACTTCAAACTGGTTCTCTAAAAAGAATCAGTATGCTGTTGATTTAGCACAAGATATTCAACTAAGAAAATATCTTAAGAAAAGACTTCAAGACGCATCAATAGCATCAATTAATATAGAAAGAACTTCACAGTCTATTACTATTACTCTTCATACTGCTCGTCCTGGTATTGTTATTGGTAAAGGCGGAGAAGAGGTTGGTAGATTAAAGAAGGAAATTGCAAAATTGTGTGGCACTAATGATATCCAGTTAAATATTAATGAAGTCAAAAGACCTGAATTAAATGCCGAGCTTGTTGGGCAAAGTATTGCAAGTCAATTAATTAAGAAAATGGCTTATAGAAGAGTTATTAATAAAGCAATGCAATCTACAATGAGAATGGGAGCTGATGGAATTAGAATTAATGTTGCTGGAAGATTGGGTGGAGTTGAAATTGCAAGATCTGAAAGATTTATGGATGGAAGAGTTCCTCTTCATACTCTCAGAGCAAATATTGACTATGCTTTAGTTGAGGCGCATACCACTTATGGAATTATAGGTATTAAAGTTTGGATTTGTAATGGATTTAGTAAAGCAAAGAGTAAATAATGTTAGAGCCTAAAAAAATAAGATATAGAAGAGTTCATAGAGGACATAGAAGAGGTATGGCCAAAGGTGGTACAGAGGTCAATTTTGGTAGCTACGGACTGAAAGCAATGGAACCAGGATGGATTACTGCTAGACAGATTGAAGCATCAAGAGTTACAATATCTAGATTTGTTAGAAAAGTTGGTAAAATGTGGATTAGAATATTTCCCGATAAGCCAATTACTAAAAAACCGTTAGAGACAAGAATGGGTAAAGGTAAAGGATCTCCTGAGTTTTGGGTGAGCAATGTTAAGCCAGGAAGAATATTGTTCGAAGTTGAAGGTGTATCAAAAGAAATTGCACAGAAAGCATTTAAAAACGCAGGAAATAAATTGCCTATTAAGACAAAATTAGTATCTAGAAGAGGATTAGATGAAAGTTAATGATTTAAGACAGTTGTCTGCTAAAGATTTACATTCACGCTTGAATGACAACAAAGAAAGTTTACAGAAATATCGCTTTCAAAAGTCTATTCAACAATTAGAAGATTATAAAGTTTTATCAGACTTACGTAAAGAGAATGCAATGATAAAAACTGTTTTAAAAGAAAAAGAATTAAATGAGGATAGTATTAATGGATAGAAATCATCAAAGATTAGTAGGAAAAGTTGTTTCTGATGTTATGGATAAAACTTTGGTTGTTAGTGTAGAGAGGCTAGTAAAACACAAGCTTTATAAGAAATATATAAAACAATCAAAAAAATATTATGCGCACGATGAAAACAATTCTTACAAAAATGGTGACAAGAAACAAGATTAAAAGTAGCTGATAATTCTGGAGCAAAAACTGTTCAATGTTTTAAAGTTTTAGGAGGATCAAAAAGACGATATGCGACTGTTGGTGATGTTGTAGTGGTATCTGTGAAGACATCTATACCAGGTGGCATGGTTAAAAAAGGTGATGTTTCTAGGGCTGTAATAGTTAGAGTTTCAAAAGAATTAAGAAGAAAAGATGGATCATATATTCGATTTGATGAAAATGCTGCTGTTTTATTGAATAGTCAAAATGAGCCTAGAGGAACTAGAATATTTGGACCAGTTGCTAGAGAATTAAGAGATAGTGGTTATATGAAAATTATATCAATGGCTCCAGAGGTTTTATAATGAAAATTAAAAAAGATATGATAGTAAAAGTTGTTTCTGGAAACTTCAAAGGTTTATCAGGAAAAGTACTTAAAGTATTTCCGACATCACAAAGAGTGATTGTTGAAGGTGTAGCGTTAACCAAAAGAACTCTTAGACCTTCCCAAGAGAACCCTAGTGGAGGTTTTACAGAAAGAGAACGATCTATTCATATATCTAATGTTATGATTATAGATGATAATAAGCCTTCAAGAATAGGGTTTAAAATATTAAAAGATAAATCAAAGGTAAGAGTTTCTAAACGAAGCGGTAAGGAGCTTGGGTAAAAAAAATGGCAAAAGTGGAATATATACCGAGCTATAAAAAGAAATACCTTAATGATGTGAGACCGCATCTTGTTAAGAAATTCAATTTAAAGAGCATGATGCAGGCACCAAAAATTCAAAAGATAACTTTGAATATTGGTTTAGGTGATGCTAAAAATAATTCTAAAGCATTACAAGCAGCTCTTGATGAATTAATGTTAATTACAGGACAGAAACCAGTTATTACAAAAGCAAGAAAAGATGTTTCAAACTTTAAAGTAAGAAAAGGTTTTCCTGTTGGTTGCAAGGTAACATTGAGAAAGAATTATATGTATGAATTTTTAGAAAGATTGTGTGCAGTTGCATTGCCAAGAACAAGAGATTTTAGAGGTTTATCTCATAAATCTTTTGATGGACAAGGTAATTATAGTTTTGGAATCAAAGAACAGGTTGTATTTCCTGAAATTGATTATGATAAAGTTGATACAATTAGAGGAATGGACGTAATTATCACAACATCATCAGATAGTGATGAAATTTCTTATGAGATGTTGAGAGCATTAGGTCTTCCTATTAGAGATAAAACTGTTAAGACAGAAGAAGAGGAAGTTGAAACAAAACAACAAATTCCAGCAGAAGAACCTGTAGAAGAAGCTCCAGCAGAAGAACCTGTAGAAGAAGCTAATTTAAACGAGGAAAATAATGGCTAAAAAATCAAAGATTGCAAGAGAAAAACATTTAATGAAGAAAGTTGAAAGACACTATCTTCTTAGAAAAGAATTAAGAGAATTAATTAAAAACCCTAAGACTTCAGAAGAAGATCGTTTAAATGCAATAAAGAAATTGCAGAAACTTCCAAGAAGTTCTAGCCATGTTCGTTTAACTAACAGATGTTTAGTTTCTGGTCGTCCGAAAGGCTATATGAGAAAATTTGGTTTATCAAGAATTACATTTAGAGAATTAGCACTTAAAGGAGAGCTTCCTGGTGTAACAAAGGCAAGTTGGTAAGGAGAAAGATTTATGTCAATGACAGATCCAATAGCAGATTATTGTACAAGAATAAGAAATGGTTATTCATCTAAAAAAAGATGGGTGGATATCCCATCTTCTTTATTAAAGAAAAGAATTTCCCTTGTCTTAAAAGAAGAAGGCTATATTGACAATTTTGTATTTGTAGACAAGAAGTCAAATAAAGAAGACATTAGAGTCTTTTTAAGGTATGATGATAATATGCCAGCCATAACTACTATTGAAAAAATAAGTAAACCTGGTAAAAGAGTTTATGTCTCATCTGATGATATTCCTAGAGTGTTAAATGGATTAGGAATTAGCATTATTTCATCTTCAAGAGGTGTAGTTAGTAATAAAGTAGCAAAAGAATTAAATATTGGAGGAGAGTTGCTTTGCAACGTTTGGTAAAATGTCACGAGTAGGAAATAGCGTAATCACATTGCCAGAAGGCGTTAAAGTAGAAAAAACTGATTCTATTTTAATGGTAAATGGACCTAAGGGAAAACTATCTGTGAATCTTTTTGGTGGTATAGACTTAAAAATTGAAGAAGGATTAATAAATGTCTCTAGAAAAAATGATGATTCAGAATCAAAGTCAATGCATGGCACTATGAGACAATTAATCAATAATGCTGTTGAAGGTGTTAGTAATGGTTTTTCAAAACATTTAGAAATTTTAGGCGTTGGATATAATGTAAAAAGCCAAGGTAGTAGACTGGTGTTTCAATTAGGTTTTTCACATGACATAATGTTAGAATTGCCAGATGGAATAGAGGCAGACGCAAAGAAAAATGAATTAGAAATAAAAGGCATTGATAAACAACTAGTCGGGCAAGTTGCTGCAAAAATCAGGTCACTAAGAAAACCTGAGCCATATAAAGGTAAAGGAATTAGATATAAAGGTGAATTTGTAAGATCTAAACAAGGTAAAACTGTAGGAGGCGGTGAATAATGGGCACTTTATCATTAAAAAGAGAACAATATTTCCGTAGAAGAAAGAGATCAAAGAAAGCTTTTCCTGTTGAAGGAGAATACAGGTTATGTGTTTATAAAAGCAGCAAACATATAGAGGCACAAATAATTGATGATTTCAATCAAACAACAGTTGTTGCTTCTTCTTCAAAAGAGAAGATTTATAGCAAAAAGAAAGCTACAAAGATTGAAATGGCATCTTTAGTTGGTAAAGAACTTGCTGATAGAGCTAAATCAAAGAAAGTAGAGAATGTTTATTTTGACAGAAACGGTTTTAGATATCATGGAAGAGTTAAATCATTAGCAGAAGCCTCTAGAGAAGGTGGATTAAAATTTTAATATTGGAGAATAAATGACTGTTATTAATTATTCAGAACTAGACTTAAAAGAAGAATCAGTGATAAGAATTAATAGGGTTGCTAAGGTCAATTCCCGAGGGAAAAGATTTAGCTTTTCAACTCTTGTTGTAATAGGAGATGGTAGAGCCCATGTAGGGATTGGTGCTGGAAAAGCAAACGAAGTGCTTGTTTCCATATCTAAGGCAAAGGAGAATGCAAGACAGAATCTTGTTAAAGTGCCTGTTTATAACTACACAATTCCACATGAAATTATTGGAAGACATAGTGCAAGCAAAGTATTATTAAAACCAGCTCGACCAGGGACAGGTATTATTGCTGGATCTGCAGTGAGATTAATTATGGAGCAAGTAGGTATAAGCAATATTTATACAAAGATTTTAGGGTCAAACAATCCAATGAATGTTGCTAAAGCTGTCATGAATGCTCTTACAAATTTGCAAGATGTTAGAAAAGTTGCCAAAAAGAGGGGAAAGACTCCAAACAATTTATTTGAGATATAAAATGGCTAAGAAAAAAATAAAAATTACACAGATTAAGAGTAGAATTGGTTATTCAAGAAAAGCAAAAGCTACGTTAGACGCTTTAGGCTTAAGAAAGCTTAATCAGTCAGTTATTCTTGATTTAAATGATGCTATTCATGGAATGATTAAGAAAATAGATTATCTGATTAAGGTTGAGGAAGTAAAATGAAGTTAGTAAAACCAGTTAATTCAATTAAGAAATCAAAAAGAGTAGGAAGAGGAAATGGTTCTGGCTTAGGAAGAACTTCAGGAAGAGGCCATAAGGGTGCAGGGCAAAGAAGTGGTTTTAAACATAGATATTGGTTTGAAGGAGGTCAAATGCCTCTTTATAGAAGAGTGCCAATGAGAGGTTTTAATAATTCAAATTTCCAAAAATCATATGAGATAGTTAATCTTTCAAGTATATCAAAGATTAAAGCTAAAAATATTGACTCTGAAGTATTGTTTAAGAATGGTCTGATATCATCTTTGTTTGCTGCTGTAAAAATTTTAGGAAATGGCGATATTGATAAGGCATATAATATTACTGCTTCCTCTTTTAGTGAATCTGCAGTTAAAAAGATAGAAGAAGCTGGCGGAAAGGTTATTGTAGAGTGATTGAAAAAATAAGAAATATTTTTGCAATTCCTGAATTAAGAAGAAAAATCTTATTCACTCTTGCATTGTTGGTCGTCGTAAGAATTGGATCTCAAGTTCCAATTCCTGGGATTGATCCAGATGCTTTAAAACAGACTATGAATTCTCTGAGCGATACTTTTTTTGGTTTATATAATATGTTTACTGGAGGTGCATTTGGACAAGCTGCTATATTTGGTCTGGGTATTATGCCTTATATCTCAGTATCAATTATTATTCAAATTTTACAGACTACGCTTCCATATTTTCAAAGATTAGCTAGAGAAGGTGAGAGTGGAAGAGCAAAGATTACCCAAATTACTCGATATGGTACTGTGGTATTAGCGTTTGTTCAATCAATTGGTATAGCATTTTTATTAGAGAGTTATGGAATTGTTTTAGAACCTGGGTTTTTATTTAGGTTTACGGCAGTGGTTTGTATTACTACAGGAACAATGCTTCTTTTATGGTTAGGAGAAAAAATTACAGAACATGGTATTGGGAACGGTATATCTTTAATAATTATGGTTGGTATATTAGCTGCTTTTCCTAATGTTGTAGTTTCAGAGATTGCATATTTTCAACAAGGAGTAAGAGGTATATTGTCTGAATTAGCATTGGCTATACTATTTTTCTTTTTAGTGATGTTAATTATTCTTGTTCAACAAGGAATTCGAAAAGTTCCTATTCAGTATGCTAGAAGAGTAATTGGTAGAAAAATATATGGTGGACAATCTACTTATCTTCCATTAAAGATTAATACAGCGGGAGTTATTCCAATTATATTTGCACAATCGATAATACTAATACCTGGTACAATTGCTACTTTTGCAGGACAACCTGCTGTGCAATCAAACTTTATGTCTTGGTTTGCAATGGATCATTGGTTCTCTAATCTTTGTTTTGCTTTGCTAATCGTTTTCTTTACATATTTTTATACAGCACTACAATTTGATCCAAATCAAGTTTCTTCTACGTTAAAACAGCAAGGTGGATTTATTCCTGGGGTTAAACCTGGAAGGAAAACCGCAGAATTTATTGAAAATATATTAACTCGAGTAACGTTGCCTGGAGCATGTTTTCTTGGTTTTATCGCATTAATGCCATATTTCTTGCAGCAATTTGCAGGATTAGACTATGCATATGCATCTTTTTTTGGTGGGACAAGCTTATTAATTATTGTTGGAGTTGGACTTGATACATTAAATCAAATTGAAACACACTTGTTGTCTAGACATTATGATGGATTTCTTTCAAAAGGCAAAGTGAGAGGCAGAAGATAGTGGTTGATATAAACAACATAAATGAAGTAAATAAAATTACGGAAAGTTGCCAGATTTTATCTGATACGCTTGATCTTGTTGAAAAATATGTTGTGCCAGGTCAATCTATTTTAGAAGTAGATAAAATGGCTGAAGAATATATTATATCAAGAAATGGGAAGCCTGCTTTTAAAGGATATAATAATTTTCCATCAACTCTATGTGTGTCAATTGATGATGAAATAGTACATGGAATACCAAAAGATTCAGTTTTTAAAGAAGGACAAATAGTTGGCGTTGATTGTGGAGTGCTTAAAGATGGATATTATAGTGATTCTGCAAGAACATTAGCAGTGGGAAATATATCTGAAGAAAAGCAATTATTATTAGATACAACAAAGAAAGCATTGGAAATAGGTATTAGCAAAGCTGTTGCAGGGAATCGTGTGTATGATATAAGTAAAGCGATTCAAGATTATGTGGAATCTAAAGGGTATTCTGTAGTGAGAGAATTAGTTGGGCATGGAATTGGTACCCAACTTCATCTTAATCCACAGATACCTAATTTTTCTGAACCAAGCAGTTCTCATCATAATACCGTATTAGAGGAAGGTATGTGTTTAGCAATCGAACCAATGGTTAATTTAGGTAGCAGACATATTAAAACAGACAGTGATGGTTGGACAATTAGGACGCAAGATGGTAAGCCAAGTGCGCACTTTGAACATTCAATTCTTATTACTAAGTTCCAACCCAGAATTTTAACATAGTATGGCAAAACAAGAATCAATAGAAGTAGAGGGAGTTATTAAGGAAGCTTTACCAGGAGCAAGGTTTAGAGTAACAATAAACCTAGGTGGACAAGAACATGAAATTCTTGCACATGTAAGCGGTAAAATGCGTATGCATTTTATTAAAATGTTACCTGGAGATAAAGTAAATTTAGAACTTTCTCCATATGATTTAACTAGAGGAAGAATTACGTTTAGGCAATAATTATGAAAGTTAGAGCATCAGTTAAAAAAAGAAGTAGAGATTGCATTATTGTTCGCAGAAAGGGACGTATTTATGTTATTAACAAGAAGAATCCTAGATTTAAACAGAGGCAAGGATAATGGCTAGAATAGCAGGTGTAGACATACCAAAAGAAAAGAAGATTGCTTACTCTTTAAGATATGTTCATGGAATTGGACTAACGACTGCATTAAAAATATGTGAGATAGCTAAAATAGATCCTAATGCTAGAGTTGGTGATCTTAGCACCAAAGAAGAAGATGCTATTAGAAAAGTTATTGTTGATTTACAATTGTTGATTGAAGGTGAATTAAGAACAGAAAACATCAAAAATGTTAAAAGATTACAAGATATTGGTAGTTATAGAGGGTTAAGACATAGAAAATCTCTTCCTGTAAGAGGACAGAGAACTAAAACAAATTCTCGCACAAAAAGAGGAAAAAAACAAACAGTAGGACTTGGTAAGAAGGCGGCAGTATAAGTATGGCAACACAGAACAGATCTAAAAAGAAGAAAAAAGTTGACTCAAAAGGGATTGTGCATATTAAAGCAACCTTTAATAACACAAATATTACTGTTACTGATCAAGGAGGCAATGTTATTGCATGGGCTACTGCTGGAAAAGCAGGCTTTAAAGGATCAAGAAAGAATACTGCATATGCAGCATCAATTGCAGCAGAAAAAGTTGCAACTGAAGTTGTAGGAATGGGGTTAGTGCAGGTAAGCGTTAGAGTAAAAGGTCCTGGTGCAGGTCGAGAATCTGCTATTAGAGCTTTATCAGGATCAGGATTGCAAATAACAGCAATCTCAGATGTGACTCCACTGCCACACAACGGTTGTAGACCTAAAAAACAGAGAAGAGTATAAAATAATGGGAAAATTAAATACACCTAAAGGGAAGTTGGTTAGAAAGCTCGGAGTCAATATTTTTGGCAATCCAAAGTTTGATAAATTATTATCTAAAAAAGGATATAGGCCTGGTCAACATGGTCAATCTGGGAAACGTTTTTCAACATACTCTGTTCAATTACAAGAAAAACAAAAAATAAAGTTTATGTATGGGATGCTTGAAAAACAATTTAGAAACTATTTTAAGAAAGCTTCACAGATGAAAGGCGAGACTGGGCTTAATTTATTGGTTATGCTTGAATCTAGGCTGGATAATGTAGTTTATAAGTTAGGATTTGCTCCTTCAAGACCATCTGCTAGACAGTTAGTTAGTCATGCGCATTTTATGGTAAATGGTAGAAAGGTAAATATTCCTTCCTATAGATTAAAACCAGGTGACATTATTGAAGTAAGAGATAAAAGTAAAAAATTAGATATTATACTAGATGCAATTAAAATGGTTAAAGGTGATTTAAATGTTTCTTGGCTTTCATTAGACAAAACAAAGATGTCAGGAACTTTTGTTAATTATCCAGAAAGACAAGAGATTGATTTAACTGTTAATGAGCAGTTAGTAGTGGAATACTATTCAAGATAAGAGGAAAATATAATGAGTAATAATTTAAAATTTAAAATTTCACATAAAGAAACAGGCGATAATTCCAGTGAATTTATTGTAAAACCTTTAGAGAGAGGTTATGGTATTACTATTGGAAATGCTCTTAGAAGAGCGTTGCTTACAGCAGTGCCTGGCGCAGCAATTACCAATGTTAAAATTGAAGGCGCTCTACACGAATTTTCTACCATAGATGGTGTAAAAGAGGATGTTGCTGATATCTTAATGAATCTAAAAGAAGTAAGATTCCACTTACCTGAAAGTAGTGTTGAGCCTGTGCATTTAAAAATAAAAGGCAAAACTTTTACAGCAGCTGATATTCAAGCAGCAAGTGATAATTTCACTATTTTAAATCCAGATTTATATATTACTGATATTGACAAAAAAACTACGTTAGAATTAGAATTAAGACTAGGTATTGGAAAGGGATATAAGTCAAGTGAGGAAAATAAGTTAAATAATTCTCCTGTGGGCATTATTCCAATTGATAGCATTTTCAATCCTGTAACTAAAGTATCATTTAATGTTTCTCCATTACCTGGTGCAAAAGAAGATTTAGAAATGTTATCTTTACATGTTACTACTGATGGATCTATTACTCCAATAGATGCAGTAAGTTATTGTTCTTCAGTATTATCTGAACATTATAATATCATTCATTCTATTAGCAATCCTTCAGTGTTAGAGATTGATAAGCCAGTTAGTGAAGAAATTCTACAAATTCGTAAGCTACTTGAGTCTTCAATTGATGAAATGGAACTTTCAGTAAGAAGTCATAACTGTCTTGAAGCAGCGGGCATTACTTTGATTGGCTCTCTTGTACAGAAAGATGAATCTGAGATGTTAGCATACAAGAACTTCGGTAGAAAATCTTTAAATGAGCTAATTGAAAAACTTGAAGGAATGGGTTTAAAATTTGGTATGGATATCACTCCATACATTGATACGGAAGCGGCGGAAAGCGAAGGCGATGAGACACAGAGTTAAAACAAAGAAGATTGGTAAAAACGCTTCTCACAGAAAAGCGATGTTGTCTAATATGGCAAGTTCTTTAATAGAGCACAAACGTATTAAGACAACACATCAAAAAGCTATAGCTCTACAGAGGTTTATTGAACCAATGATTACTAAAGCAAAAGATGCGACTTTACATAATAGAAGACAGGTGTTAAAGAGTTTAAAAAACCAAGATGCTGTAAAAATATTGTTTGATGTTATTGGTCCTAATTATGCTGATAGGCCAGGTGGCTACACAAGAATTATCAAACTTGGTAATAGAGTTAATGATGCTGCAAAAATATCGTTAATCGAATTCGTTGATAAATCTAATCTGGAATCAGATAGCGTTATTGAAGAACCAATTTCTGAAGAAGTAGAATCAGAAGATAGTTAAATCATATCAATTATCTTTTTTAAGTATTTTTCATCAATTTCATCAAAATCATCAAATTCTTTTGAATCTATATCAAATACATAATTAGAAAATGGAATAGCAATTTCTGATTTACTATTTGGATCACATTCAATATGCCCTGGGAATTCATTTACATTAGGAACTATTATTGTATCTTTAGATATAATTGATTTTCCGCAAACTCCATCCATATTGATTGGGCTACACGGTATTTTATCTGACTTATAAGAAGATATTTCTAACTGTTCACCTTTTTTTACATAAAAGCCACAAAAATTCCAATTTTCAAACATGTGGTATAACACATTTGATATCTTATCTAGATTAATTTCATTTTCAAATTTTTTAATTTTAAAAATTGCTTCTTGATAAATTGTTTCTTTAATCTCAGATTGTAATTTGCCCATGTCAAAAAATAATAAATATTCTAAAAATGCGATAATAGTTTCTGGTTTACCCAGAACAGCTACAACAGCATTAGGAGATATATTATCTTCTATTGATGGATATAACATGGTTTATGAGCCTTTTAATGCTTCTCAGGGTGTGTTATCTGTTAAAGAGAATTACCTTATTCCTGGTGCTAATATCAATAATAGCGATTTTGATAACATTTTTAATAGCATTATAAATCTTAACGCTAAATTTAAATCAGGTATCAAAGAAGACGATTCTGTTGCAAAAAAGACAATTAAAACACTATTTGGGAATGAATCTTCTTTGTCTTTTCTTAAATCAAAATTTTCTCCTAATCAAAAGAAACTTATTGTTAAAGATCCTTTTTTGGTATTTGCATCATTATATCTATCTAGCAATTATAAAATAGTGATGTGTGAAAGGCCAATTTTACCATTAGCTGGCAGTTTTAAAAGAATGGGATGGGAATTTTCTGAATATGATAGATTAATTAAAGATTTTGAAAGTATAGGCATTAAAGATATAGCAAAGATTGATAATAGCTCAATTTCATCACCTGTTTTGGGAGCAGTTCGATTTTGTCAACTCTATAGTATTTTTAAACATAGAATTGATGGAAAAGAAAATATTTATTTTTTCAATCAGCATAATTTTTCAATAAATCCTGAAGATTCAATTAAAAAACTTTTTAATTGGTTAGATGAAAAATGTACAGATAGAATTATAACAAGAGTTCAAAAATTAAATTCTGGAGATGCATTGATGCCAAAAAAAGGTATTCAACATGATTTATCTTACAAAAAATCATTATCAAATAAATATTATAAATCAATTTTAACCGACGAAGAAATTGATTTTATAAAGGGTGTAGCGGAGGAGAGATTTGAACTCCCGACACGCGGATTATGATTCCGCTGCTCTAACCAACTGAGCTACTCCGCCATAAGTTCTTGAAGTTATATTACTTCGCTTTAAATGTCTAAATTTTTTATAAGAAAAGTATTCACTTTTTTCACTTATTTTGTAACTTTAAACCTGACTTAATTTAAACATAGATTGGGACTAGAAATGAAATATAAATCAAAAGAAGATTTTTTAAATCATGTTAAAACAACATTTGCTAATGAAAATGAATTTCATCAAGCAGTGGAAGAGGTGGTTGATTCTATATGGGATACCGTAAAAGGCAATCCTGACTATGTAAAATATAATATCCTGGATCGCATAGTTACTCCTGAAAGAGCATTTATATTTCGTGTTCCATGGAGAGATGATAAAAATAATGTTCATGTCAATTTGGGTTATAGAATCCAGTTTAATTCAGCTATTGGTCCATATAAAGGCGGTTTAAGATTTCACCCTAGTGTTAATCTAAGTATTTTAAAGTTTTTAGCATTTGAGCAAATATTTAAAAACAGCTTAACTGGTTTAAACATGGGTGGCGGTAAAGGTGGATCTAATTTTGACCCTAAAGGAAAATCTGATAATGAAATCATGAATTTCTGCCAATCATTTATGAGTGAACTGCAAAGACATATTGGTAGCGATACTGATGTTCCAGCGGGAGATATTGGTGTTGGAGGTAGAGAAGTAGGCTACATGTTTGGTCAATACAAAAAATTACGCAATGAATTTACTGGTGTTTTGACTGGTAAAGATACAAAATGGGGCGGTAGTTTAATTCGTCCTGAAGCAACAGGCTATGGAACAGTATATTTTGTGGAAGAGATGTTAAAGACAAGAAATGAAACTCTTGATGGAAAAGTAGTTACTGTTTCAGGCTCAGGGAATGTAGCACAATATGCTTGTGAGAAATTAATTGAACTTGGAGCTAAACCTGTGACGTTATCAGATTCTAGTGGTTTCATATATGATCCAGATGGAATATCTAAAGAAAAACTTAAGTATGTGAAAGAGCTTAAAGAAAAAAGATCAGCTAGAATTTCAGAATATGCAAAAAAATATAAGGTAGAATATTTTGAAGGAAAAAATCCTTGGTCAATTAAGTGTGATATTGCACTTCCTTGTGCAACTCAAAATGAATTAGATGGAGATGACGCAAAAACATTAACAGACAATGGATGTTTTGTAGTCGCTGAAGGAGCCAATATGCCATCCACTCCAGATGCTGTAAACCATTTTATTAATTCAAAAATTTTATTTGGTCCTGGAAAGGCTGCAAATGCTGGTGGAGTTGCTGTCTCAGGGATTGAAATGAGTCAAAATAGTACCAGAATACCGCTTTCTAGAGAAGATGTAGATAAACTGCTAAAAGACATTATGGTTGGTATTCATAGCACTTGTGTTGAACATGGTTCACAATCTGATTTTATCAACTATGTTGATGGTGCTAATATAGGTGGATTTATTAGAGTAGCAGACTCTATGATCGATCAAGGTATTGTCTAAAATTTTTTATAAAATTTAGATTTATGTTACGCAAACTCAAATCTTTTGATCTTCATTCAAAACGTATCCTTATTAGGGTTGATTTTAATGTTCCTATCTTGGATGATGTTGTTGTTGATGATTATAGAATCAGGAAAACAATTCCTACAATTAAGCATTGTATAGATCAAGGGGCAAAAGTGATTTTAATGTCTCACTTAGGAAGGCCAAAAGGTAAAATAAAACCAGAATTATCTTTAATGCCTACTGGTGAAAAATTAGCTGAGTTATTAGAGATGCCTATAAAGTTCTCACATGATTGTGTTTCAGAGGATGCCATCAATGTTTCGCACAATTTACAGCCTGGTGAAGTTCATCTTCTTGAGAATTTACGTTTTTACAATGAAGAGACTAATAATGATAGTCAGTTTTCTATGAATCTTTCAAAACATGGAGAAATTTTTATTAACGATGCATTTGGCACTGCTCATCGCGAACATGCATCAAATGTTGGCATTGTTAATCACTTTATGAATAGAGGAATAGGTTTCTTAATTGAGAAAGAATTAGAATTTTTATCAGATACACTTAAAGATCCTTCTTTGCCACTTTTATTGATTATCGG
>LULT01000040.1_pt1 | contig 30428 bp, 31 predicted proteins | sample 728141 | NCBI WGS metagenome assembly LULT01 (sample SAMN03860282, study PRJNA289734) | marine metagenome | biome: seawater column; feature: ocean; material: water; isolation source: Red Sea water column Station 108 - depth 100m | place: Saudi Arabia: Red Sea | collected 2011-10-15 | depth 100 m | reverse complement strand
ATGGCCATGATTAATACATGGAGAATTCCAATTCTTTTTTTAATATCGGGAATTGCTTTTAGATTTTCATTTGAAAAGAGATCTCCACTTCAACTAATAAAAGAGAGATTAAAAGTACTTGGTCTTCCCCTATTGTTTGGAAGTTTTACTTCCGGAGCTTTAGTTATTTATTTTGTGACCCTATTTTGGGAAAGAAAAGGAGAGGGAGAAGCTGTTTTTTGGCCCGATTCTGCTCATCTATGGTTTTTAGAAAACATAATTACATATAGTTTGATATTTGTATTGATGTTACGCTATCTACCTCTATTAAGAAATAAGTCTGAATTTTTATCAAAGTTGCTTTCTAAGCCAGGTGGGATATTCTTATTTTCTCTACCAATAATTTATGAAGGGCACCTAGTAGAAACAGGCTATTGGAGGGAAGGTGTAGACTACACACTTTATGTTGATACATCGCATGGAATTTACCTAGGAGCCATATGGTTTTTACTGGGTATTATCCTGACCTCACAAGGAGAAGCTTTCTGGGAATCCAATAAAATAAATTGGAAAATTCACGCTGTAATTGCATTTAGTTTATACATCTATCGTTTTCTTAATGAATTTGAAGGAGTTGATAATCGGTTAATAGCTTTTGAATCCTTTAATTTTATTTTCCTTGTTTTAGGCTTGGGAGCTACTTATTTAAATAAAGAATCAACTCAGCTTAACTATTACCGAACCGCAATTTTTCCAGTTTATATAGTTCATTTCCCAATTCAATACGCTCTAATGCTTTACTTGGGAGGCTGGAATATAAATCCTTGGATTAAGTATGTTTTATTTTTATTTCTGGTCTGCTTCTTAAGCCTTACTTTTTACCACGCTATAAAGAATTTTAGATTCTTACGACCACTTTTCGGATTAAGAAACCCTCCAAAAAAAACTATTGATGGATAAAAAAAGAATATTCTTAAGGCTATTTATTATTTCAGGAATTCTTTATTTACTTTTTTCAGATAGTTATCTTGCTAGGAGGCTTGTCCAGCTTCCTTCACTGTTGTTAAACTATTTCTAGTATGAACATATTAGATTTTGCTGACAATGAATACATAAATTTAATTACTTACAGAAAAGACAACACACCTGTAGCAACCCCTGTTTGGCTTTCATCAGTTGAAAATTATTTAGTTGTTACGACTAGTTTAAATGCAGGAAAAGTAAAGAGAATAAGGGCTAACGGAAAAGCAACAATCTATACAACTAATCAGACTGGTAGCAAAAAACTTTCTGAAGAGATTGATGTTAAAGCGTCGATAATTAAAGATGACAGTGAGAAACAAGTAGGTATTAAATCAATTAAAAAAAAGTATTTTCCAGTTTCTAAAATGTTTATAAAAGGCCCTAATGAAAATAGAGCAATAATTAAACTTGAAGAAAAGGAGAATTAATGTACTGTCCAGATTGCGGATGTAGCGACGACGAATAATTTAAAAATAAATTAAAAGTCCAAAACTTAATGAAACACAAGAAATAAGACCAAAATATGCATAGAGAGAACTATAAAGTCTTTCATTTTTTTCTAGTTTTATTACGGACAAATTGGTTAATGAATAGTAAATCAAGATAAAGAAAGAACTTAGCTTTACGGCATTTATTACATCAATAAATAAAATTCCAATAATAATAATTCCTGCAGTGAAAATTTCTGACACATATGCAGAATTAAATTTTTTATGTATTGTTTTGAAAACACTGGGAAGATATGAGTCTCTAGACATAGCAACCAATATTCTGCTTATACCAGGAACAAGAGCAAGTAAAACAGATCCCGTTGCTATTGTTGAGCCAATTGTTATAAGAAAAGAGAAATCAGAAAACCTACTCACATCAAAAGCTACCTTAAGGGGTGTAAGAGAATTTTCGATTATTTGAGGATCAATAATACCAAGGGTTACCCACGCCACGCCAACATAAATTAAAACTGTAAGCCCAAGGCCTGTCAAAATAGCTTTCGGTATTATTTCTTCAGGATTTTTTATCTCTTCTCCAAAAGTAGCCAATCTTGAATATCCAGTAAAAGCAAAAAACCAAATAGAGCTACTTAATAAAAATCCATCTAAAGTTAATCCGCTGGTTATCGGTATTTGGATACTAAAATTTTCTGAAGCTGTAATTGAAATAATGTAGAAAAAGATAATCCCTACCAAGGAATAAACAAACCATTTAGCTACAGAGACAGTTTTTGTTAAGCCGAAAAAACTAATCATCGTAACAAGCAGAACAGCAGCAACTGCAGAATATTTTGGATAAGAAGGGCTTATATAGTTTCCTAGTGTTAATCCTATTGCAATACAGCTAATTGATTTCCCAACAATAAAGCTATATCCAGCAATTAGTGAGGGAATTTTTCCAAGAACATTCTTAGCGTATAAATATGTACCACCCGTCTGAGGGTAGATTCTAGCAAGCTGCGCTGAGGAAGATGCATTTGAAAAAGCAACTGCACTGGCCATTAGCAAGCCAAGGACTAAAGAATAAGAAGCTACTTTTGCAGTAGGAGCTATATTTAAGAAAAGTCCAGCACCAATCATTGAACTTAGGCCTAAAAAAACTGAGCTCCTTAATGTCAGTGTTCTAGAAAATTTCTCCATAAGGTTATATTATTATTCAATAAGAATAAATAATGTTTGATAAATTAGCACCAACGCCAATAACAGAAAAGAAATATAGATATCTGATGATTTGTGCAATGGTTTGGATGTTTACGGGAGCTTGGGTTGATGCAAGTGCTCACACTTATATTATTGAGGACATAGAAACCTTTTTTACACCATGGCATGCTTTACTTTATTCAGGATATGGTTTTGTTGTTATTTCAGCTGTTTATGTAAAAAATAAAATGAAAGATTATAAATTCGATGTTGGAGTTTTAGGCGCGACAATCTTTGCTGTAGGTGGAGGCTCTGATGCTATTTGGCACACACTACTAGGAATAGAAACAGGAGTAGAACCACTAATAACACCTTCACACTTAATGTTGTTTCTAGGATCTTTTTTAATGTTAGATCATGTCTTTGCATCAAGACCTGAAAAAGATATTCTTGATGCTGCATCTATTTTCTCAATAGCAACAATCTATGGGTTGATAGTATTTATGACACAATTTATCAATCCTTTCTTAGATAGGGAGATGTTCTTTTATTACAATGATGACCGCCTTGCTGCTGGTTCAGTATTCTTCCACGCAATGTTGGCGTGTATCGTTTTTGTCTACTCTATAAGATTTCGAGTCTCACCAAGGGGGATGGGTGCCATTTATTTTATTTCATTCTTATATCAGTCAGTATTTTTTATTCTCGGGGATTTAATGAGCATGGTTGGATTAATTGTTTCTGGTTTTTGGTTTGGGGTGGGAGCATTTCTAATTACAAACTGGTATTACAAAACCAATCATGACAGAAAGGTACAAATAGCCACTGCTCTTATAGGATCTTTATATGGATTATTTGTTGTTCTAAATATTTTATATTTGTCTATTTTTCAAGATTTTGACCTTGTTTGGAGGTTTTATGGTCTTGGAGGATTAGTAACAACGCCACTATTGTTTGGTTACATGATAGGAAACTTAGGAGTCAACCCAAAGACAGGAGAGGTTGTTGAGTAGCGAAAGAATTACTTATTAAGTGATTTTGATAATTTCTCTAATTCTTGAATAGCCTGATTTTTATCTTCTGATAATTTATCTCTTGAAATAGCCTCTCCAATAAAGATTTTTATTTTTTTATTTTTTTTGTTAAATAATTCATTTAACTGAGAAATATCTCGAAGTTGCTTGCTTATGTATGATGCAAAATAAAAGAACCAGGAGTTTCTTGCCTTAATATAAACAGGAACCAAGAGACAATCATGTCTTTCAGCAATGATTATTGGAGTTTTTTCCCAATTCCTGTCTTTTAAACCAGAAAAAGTCAGCTTCGACAGCCTTCCTGATGGAAAAATTATACCTATTCGATCTTCTAATAAAAATTTTTTAACATTTCTGTGTGTTTTCTTTGTTGCTGTGTGGAGTTCTTTTTCTTTATTCCAAATAACTGGTGCAAATATATTATCAAAAGACCCGACCAAGTAAATAAATAGTTCATTAGCAAAGAAGAAGATATCTTTTCTAATTTTGTAAATTTGATGAAAGATAGCGATAGCATCTGCAGGCCCCATCGGATGATTTGATACAATTAAGCACTTACCACTAGAAGGTATATTTTCAATCCCTACAACTTCACAATTTGCTGTATAGTTTTCTCCTAACCAATTGAAAGCTTCTGGTCCAGACATATCTTGTATAAAATCACCTGCGTAAATAGTCTCATCAATTCTTAAATATTTTGCTAGTAATTTATAAACCAATTTTGAAAGAAAAGTATCTTTTAGAAACCATGGACCTCGGTCTTTTATAAGATTATGGATTTTCTTTTCCACTTAAGCCTCGAACCTTGAGTGTCTACCTTTAATACCATGAAACAATAAACGTAGACGCTTTATAACTTCCTCCTCTGTACCTTCTATATCTAAAGCAGGCAAAAGAGTGAAACATCTCTTTTCATAATCAATCTGCACAGGCATTACTTCAGCATCTAATTCTCTAGCAATATATAAAAAGCTTGATCTAAAACGTGAAGGATCAAACCTTCCTTCAGGAGTTACAATTAGAACAAACCCATCATGTTTTTTCAATTCTTCAACAACTGATTTGTATTGACCTCCTTTTTCTTTTCTTTCAACAGGAATAGCTCCAAATTTTCTAAATATAATTTCCTGAAGCCATCCTAAAGGCCAAGGTATCCCTTGCTTGTCAATATCTTTGGGTTTTAAAAAGGGAACGGGTAAACGTCTCATTGTCCATTTTGCAGATAAATAACAAATTTTTATATTCATAGCCATAACTATTAAGAACATAAAATATTCATCTCTTGCAGATTGATGAGGGGCTGCAACTAAAACAACATTTTTATTATCTAAGAAATTTCCTATCGCGGTAAATTTTTCTCTCCGCAATAAAAATTCAGCGATATATTTTAAAAAGTATCTTTTTTTTGTAGGTGTTAATACACTTGCATTTAATTCTGGAAGTATTTTAGAACCTTGCATATTGTTTAGTAAGTTATCACAAGTATAGTTATTTTTAATAGGTTTTTAACTTGTCATTACCCATAAACGAAACATTATTAAATTCTTTCATTCTGAAAAAATGACCCGAAGATATTTCTGTTGACCTTAAAAACGTATGACCAGCATGTCGTGGAAGAAATTTTCTCCATGTCCAAGGATAAAGAGGCATATTCAAAAAATACGATAACAAAACTGACATTGTTCCAGCATGAGAAATAATCATTAGTCTATCAACAATTGTTTTGCTTAAGTCGAACCTTCTATCATATTCTGCATCTAAAGAAACAACCCCTCTATTACCGAGTTCTACCTCTAGGTTAGAAACTATATTTTTACTAAAGACTTCCATGTGTTTTCCATGACTAGCTTCTGCCCAATCTTCAAATGATTGGGAGTTACGTTTCGCAAAAAAAGCCATGACCTCTTCTTTACTTTTTCCATATAATGCTTGCTCTTCTTCATCATGCATCTCTTGTAACCATTCATATGTATAAGTAGATTTTGCTATTTTTTTATCTTCAAAGGGAGTAAATGTTTCTTGAGCACGCTTTAATGGTGAAATCCATAATTCGTCGATTTCATTTTTTTCAAAAACCGAAGATGATTTTTCAGATTGTAGTTTACCAAGATCTGTTAAACCTGGATTTTCAGTGTATATGTCAACACCACTTCCCCAATCAGGCTGGCCATGTCTTATCAGTACAATTTCCATATATAAACAATACCAAAATGAAGTAATCTGTTATTAATAGAATTAAATTTATGGAAAAAAAAGTTTACAGAAGCAAACGTTTAATGCTATCAACATTAACTAGTGGTATATTATTGACATATATTTCAATAGACAACATGCTTGAGGGACCATTAAGGGCACTTCTAAGAAATTACATTAGCTTAAAAGAATTTGGTTCAAATATCAGGGAAGAGGGTTTGTACTACTTAATTTTAGGCATTGGTTGTTTCCAGATAATTATTGCTTTACAAAGTTTTATACAACCAGTGATTGAAATTAATAATGGTCGCATAGCAATTAGGACTAAAGAGAAAACTTTAAGTGTTGTACGTGATATTTATGAAATAAAAAAAATACAAGAAGAAGAAGATAGTCTACTTTTTATTTTTGAAGACAGTACTTACGAGGTGTTTATCAAACACATAAAGAAAGAGGATATAGAGGCTGTTCTTGACTATATTACAAATTCAAAGGAATTGAACTAGATTGGGTTACGACCAAATAAAGAAAGATTTAAGAAGCCTTGCTAACGAAGAGAAGAGAAAATTTTTACCAAAATTTTTTAAAACTGGAAAAGGTGAGTATGGAGAAGGAGATAAATTTTTAGGAGTTGTTGTTCCAGACATTAAACAGGTTGCAGCAAAACATTTAACAATAGAAAAAAAAGAAATTACAAAACTTCTCTACTCACAATGGCACGAGGAGAGATTTTGCGGGTGGTTAATTGTTTTAAATAATTTTAATAAATCAAAAAATAAAGAAGAGTGGTATCAATTTACATTAAAGAATATTAAGCAGATTAATAATTGGGACCTAGTTGACAAGATTGCACCTAGCTTGATCGGCATATATCTAGAAAAAAAACCACAAAAACAGTTTTTAGAATGGTCAAACAGCTCTTCTCTCTGGGTTAGAAGAATAGCAATCATGTCAACATGGCCAAAAATTAAAAACAATGAATTTAATTTAACTTTGAAATTAGCAAAGAAATACTTAAAAGACCCAGAAGACCTTATACATAAAGCAACAGGATGGATGCTTAGAGAAATTGGAAAAAGAGATGAAGAGATTTTATTAGATTTTATGAAGAAAAACCACAAAAACATGCCAAGGATAATGGTCAGTTATGCTCTAGAAAGAGTTGATAAAGAATTAGTAGAACACTATTTAAATGATATCGCAAGATTGAAAACAAATAGAATAGAAAATCCCGAAGGGTCGCAAGATCAATCGGGATTTTTGCTTTTCTGATTAATCATTCCCTTATAATATAAAGTTATGAAAGCACCAGTAGATAGAGGACTTCCCTTTGTAGGTCATTCAATAGAATTTAAAAATGATGCTCTAGCTCTTAGTAGGCGGTTAAGAAAAAAGCACGGAGATGTTTTAGAGATTTCTATATTAAATGAAAGAGTTACTATGTTCACTACCCCGTCAGCAACAAAGCATATTTTTTTAGATCCAGAAGATAACTTTTCATCAAAGCGTGGTTGGGAGTTTTCAATAGGGCCAACATTTGAAAATGGTTTGATGCTAAGAGACTTTGATGATCATAAATACCACAGAGGACTTCTACAGGAGTCATTCAGAAGAGATGCGCTTGAGAATTATTTAGAAATAATACAACCAAGAATTGATGAGTGGATTGAGAAAATAAAAACAGAAGAGTCATTTAGTTTGTATGAAAACATTAAACAATTAATGTTCAACATTGCAGTTGAATTATTTTTTGATGAAGTAGATGAAAGCAGATTAATACAACTTAATAAGTTATTTACAGACTCAATTGAATCAGCTACCTCAGTGGTTAGAATACCGCTTCCATTTACAAGTTTAAGAAAAGGGTTGAAAGCTAGAAAAGAACTTTTGAAATATTTTGAATCAAAAGCAGAGAACGTTGACACAGAACAAAAAACATTATTTTCTGAATTAGTAAAGACTAATAACCAAGAAGGAGGGTTGACTTACTTCGAGATAGCCGAACACATGATATTTCTTTTACTAGCAGCTCACGACACAACAACTAGCACTTTAACTTCTTCTATACATTACCTATCAACAGATAATAAGTTCTTCAATCAATTGGCTGAAGAGGCAAAGACAATAAGCTGCACCAATATATCAGAACTAAAGAATGGTCATGTAGGGGAGGCATTATTTAACGAAGCTATGAGAAAATATCCACCAGTACCTTTTTCTCCAAGATATGTAGTAAGAGACACTACAGTAGAAGGCTACGATTTAGAAGCCGGAACCTATGTTGCAGTTGGGCCTTTAGTTCTGCACAATGATGAAAAATATTGGGATGAACCAGATAAATTCTCACCTAGAAGGTTTCTAGATCCTGATTATCAAAATGAAGCCTACTTTCCTTTTTCAGGAGGTGCTCATACATGTTTAGGAAAATTTTTTGCAAGTTATATTTTTAAGAATGTTGTTTATAAGTTAGCCACAAACTTTCAAAGCCTTGAATCAACAGAAGAGCTTAATATTAACCCATCCCCAATTCCGCACCCACGTGCAGATGTAAAAATCTATCTAAATTAGGCTTTTTTATAAAAAGTTCGCGAAAAAAACAATCTAATTTTTCTTGCTTAATTCTAATTTTAGAGTTAAATTGTATACACACTATTGAAAATGAAGTCGCAAGACCGAAAATGAAATAGAATAGAAAATCCCGAAGGGTCGCAAGATCAATCGGGATTTTTGCTTTTCATGAGTATTTTTCAAAAAGACTCCCCAGTGGCTGTAATTTTTGTTTTATCATGTCTTGATATTCAGTGGCTCAAGGCACGAAAGGAAAGAAGACACTCAAACACAACAAACTCAAGAAGACACTCAAACACAACAAACTCAAGAAGACACTCAAACACAACAAACTCAAGAAGACACTCAAACACAACAAACCCAAGGACAGGGACCGCAAAACAATAACAACCCTTTTCTAGATCCAAATTATTCTGACTGCTTAAAAGATAAATTTGGTGAAGAACGCTATAAGGAACTACAGAACCAGCAACCTACACCAGAAGAAGAGCAAAGAATCGGTGAGTGTATGGGGGGACAAGGACCACAAGGACCACAAGGACAAGGACCACAAGGTGGAGGACCGCAAGGACAAGGACCACAAGGTGGAGGAGAGTCTCCTGAAGAAAAAATTCAAAAAGCTGTTGGTATTATTCAAAATGCAACCCAAGAAGTCTTAGATTGTATATCAGTTTATTTTGGTGGAGAAGTATATAAAAAAGTTGTAGAAGATCTTGAACCAGATGAATTCGAAGCTGGGATTGTAATTCAATGCTATGAAGATCCGGAAGAGTCAACAGAAGTAGCTGGTGGACCCAATAATGATGGTGAAGGAGAAACTGGTAATGACTCAGGTCCTGCAAACAATCCGCCACAACAAGGCAACGAAGGAGAAGCAAATGACTGGTATTCTTTAAGCGTTTATGAATATAGCCCTTCTTATTCAACAGCTAGTCAAAATGCAAATACAACTTTTGGTTTAAATGAATCAGCAGATATCATTTTGTCGGGCTATGGATTTAATAACTCAGGTGGAGCAACTAAGTTAAACCATCCTGTCGCAGTATCTGCGAACGCAGGAAAACTTGCAGTTACAGATCGATTTAATAACCGTGTATTAATTTGGAATTCTATTCCAACATCCAGCACACCACCTGATTTGGTATTAGGCCAACCAAACTTTACAACACATAACTCTGGAACCGGTTTAAGCAATATGGACTTTCCGGGACAAGTTACTATAACGCCGGATGGTAAAGTTTTAGTAGCAGACTCTGATAACGATAGAGTACTTGTTTGGACATCATTCCCAACATCATCTGGGCAACCTGCAGATTATGTTTTGCCAATTACAAATTATGTTAATTTTGGTAATTCATGGCCGTGGGGTGTTTGGTCTGACGGAACCAAAGTTATTGTTTCAGCTACAGTTGCAGAATCTGTACTCTTTTGGAACACTTTTCCTGGTCCTACAACCCAACCAGATGTTGTTCTTACATCTAGTCAAGTTGGGACGCCAAGATCAATTATCTCAGATGGTGAATACATTATGATTGGAGATGAAAATGCAGACGGACCATGCAGTGGCATAAACGGAACAAGGTCAACACATGTTTGGATATCATGGCCTTCAGCATCTAAAGACCCTGATGCCTGTATTGATAACTGGCTTGCTGGAGCTATTCATGATTCAAAGATATATGGTATTGCTGCAGGTGGAGAGACGATGTATTTTTATGATGAACTTTATACCACTACTGATGAGTTAAAAGTACAAGTCAAAAAAGCAAGCCCAAATGAAGGACACAGATGGGCTGGAGGTGATGACGGTGGAGCAACAGTTGTGGATGGAAAATTATTTGTTGCAGAATACAATGGAAATCGTATATCTGTCTTTAATTCTCTTCCAAGTTCACCAACAGAGAAACCAGACTGGTCTTTACTTACAGAATCTCCAACTACGTATCCTTTATTAGAAGAGTTTATTATACAAAACCCAATCATTGACTCAAATGGTGAAATGCTATTTGTTTCCTCCGATTTTGATCGCTCGCTTTCTATTTGGAAACAAATTCCAGGAAGTTCAGGAGCTCAGCCAGATATTGTTATGAGAAGGTTTGATCAAGCACCGTGGGATTTAGTAGTCCATGGGAATGAAGTTTATCTTGTTGGGGGAAATAGAGTTTGGGGCTGGAAGGATATTGAATCAACAATTAATAGTGGTAACTATAGTTTTGACCTCAATGCCCAGACTATTGGAAATATTACCCTTCAAGAGGCAAAGGGTATTGCCTACAACGGAACATATTTCGCAGTAGCTGATTCTGCAGCAAACGCTATTTATGTATGGGAAGGAGTCCCTACTTCATCTGATAGTCCGACTTATATATTACAGAATCTCTCTAGAGTAGCCCGTATAGATATGGACGATACACATTTGGCTATAGGATGCATAGCTGACTCTGGAATCAAGATTCTTGAACTATCTAACTTATCTTCTCCAACATATCAAGATGTTCCAGGCCAAGATTGTGCTACAGAGGTTAGTCTGAACGAAAAAGGATTTTTTATTCCAGAAATGGACAAGATTATAGGCTGGAATTCTGTTGAGGAAGCTTTATCAGGCAGTCTTTCGAATAGGTTATTAGGTTTTGCACCATAAAAGTGAGATAAATGAATAAGAAAAAAACTTCTATTTTACTATTAACACTTCTATTTATAGTTTCTTGCGGTGACAGTGGTGACACAGGAGCAGCTGAAGAATCACCAAACGAAGAAAGTGTAGCTAATAATGAAACTAGTATCAACAATGAATCAGATTCTTCAATTAGTAACAATTCAGAAAAAGAAAAAACAACAGAGAAAGCAAATATAGAAGAAGTTCTTAAAGAATTTCCACAAGGAGCTTTATCATTCTTGTCCGACAAGGAGCAGAAATGTATAGCAGAAATTTCAACAACAGAATCTCTTAAGAGTATGGAGAAAAGTTTAATGGAAGAAGGAGCAATTCTTCAGGAACAAATGGATTACTTTACTATGTGTAATCTTCCAGGGCCACCAGGGATAGGCATAAAAGAAGAAACTTCTTCTATAGCTACAGAAAATGTTCAAGAGACTTCATATACGACTTCCTTTGCCAGCATAGAAGATATTACTTCTTTAGGCACAGATGGTGTAAGTCCTCATCTCGAAAAAGTTGATGACAAAACTCTTAGATTATTTTATAGCAGCATAGAAGCCAAAGGGATAGCTGTAGCACTCTGTGATTATGAGTTTAACTGTGAAATACAAGGTGTCCTACAGAGGATGTCAGACTTAACAATAGTAGAGACTGTAGACGGAGTAAGAAGAGGTTACTTTGTTGAATTAAATCCTCAAACTAACCAGAAGGATATTTTTACTGCAGTTTTCTCAGAAGATGGATTAAGTTATAGTGAAAAAACACCTCTTGGTTTTCCAGTGGATAAAGATGAGATCGCATGGGGTGTTCCAGATGCTGTATTAATGCCAAATGGATTAATTAGGGTTTATTGGGTTTATACAGAAGATAAAACTTCAGATGAAAAGCTTGTAAGTGCTACATCTAAAACTACTAAAGGTGTTGAGTTCAGTATGGATTCTGGATATAGGCTTGAGAATGGTTATGTAGATTTTGAAGTAATAAAAGCTGAAGAAGGAGACTGGAAAGCTCTTATGTCATACACCCCTCATTACATGCCAGAAATACCACAGAGCTTATTTTATGCAACATCTAAAGATGGCTTAGATTGGGATTTAATTGAAGAGAGGATTACACCTGAGGGTTATACCTATTTTGACCCTACAGCTATCCCAATTGATGAAAAGGTCTATTTAGTTGTTGGTTCTGCTGCTCCCAATGTTATGGGAGATAGGGAGCATATATTATTTACTGCTAAGTTAATACTTCCATAAGTTCTTATCATTTATACTTATATATAGAGATGAGACAAAGAAGACTTACTTCCCTAATTTTTTTATTAATCTTCGTTATATGTGGAGGTAATTCAACTACTGAGACTATTGAACCAGTGGAAGATGCTACCAAAGTAAACACGAGCACTACTAATGAAGCTACTAAAGAAGTTGAAGATAACAATCAAGTAGATACAAAAGATAATTCTGATTCATCAAGTCCGGTTGATCAAGTTGTAACAGTTGAAAACATAAAATCTATAGATTATTACGGCACAAGTTCGCATCTTGAGATAGTAGATGAATCGACTTTAAGACTTTTTTACAATGACTTTGGGGGTGTGGCTGTTTTTCTTTGCAGCTTTGATTTTAATTGTGAATTTCAAGGAAGCATTCAATTTATTACAGACCTTACTTTGGTAGAAACAGTAGACGGGGAACGAAGAGGTTATTTTGTTGAAATGAACCCAAACACGATGGAAAGTGGTATCTTTACTGCAATTTTCTCTGATGATGGGCTTTCATACTCTGACAAAACACCTTTAGGTATTACAGCTAGAGAAGACGAAGTAGCATGGGGCGTCCCAGATACTGTAGTCATGCAAAATGGATTAGTTAGAATATATTGGGTTTATACAGAGGATAATTTTTCACCTGAAAAAATTGCTAGTGCAACCTCAAAAACATCAAAAGGGATTGAGTTCACAATTGATCCTGGATATAGAGTAGATAATGGCTATGTAGACTTTGAAGTTTTAAAAGCAGAAGAGGGCGACTGGAGAGCGATAATGTCTTTTACACCACATTACCTTCCAGACATACCTCAAAGTTTATTCTATGCAACCTCAAAAGATGGATTAGATTGGGAATTCAGTAAAGAGAGAATAACTGAAAAAGATTTTAGTTATTTAGATCCAACAGGCATTCCAATTGATGACAAAACTTATTTGATTGTTATGAGTGGTGAAACAAATGAAATGGCTGATCCAATGTTGAACCCTAATTATCAACTATTTACGGCAGAATTAAAGCTTCCTTAAAAAATCTATATTCTTTATAATTAAGCCCATGAATATTGGTTCACATATACCATCAAAGAACGCTGTTGAAGAGATTGAGTACAGAAAAGGTGAAACTTTTCAAATATTTATCTCTAGTCCTCAAATGTGGAAAAGCCCTAAACCAAGAGAGGATGTAGATATTCTTCAAGATTACAAGGGCAACATTTATGTTCATGCTCCTTATTTACTTAACCTTGCAACACCAAACAATAAAGTTAGACATCCAAGTAGAAAGCTTCTAAAAGACACTTGCAAAGTTGCAGCAACATTCGGAGCAAAAGGAGTTGTTGTTCATGGAGGCTCTGTTGGTGAAGGCGGAAACATAGATGATGGTTACAAAAACTGGGAGAAAGCACTTAAAGAAGTAGAAGATACTGGTATGAGGGTACTTGTTGAAAATACTGCTGGTGGGAAAAATTCAGTAGCAAGATATATGGACTCTATAGAGAGACTATGGGAAGTTATTGGACACATGAATGTAGGTCTTTGTCTTGATACATGCCATACCTGGGCTGGAGGAATTCCAACAAAAAAAGCAGTGAGAGGATTTAAGAAATTAGTAAAAAAGATTGACCTTGTACACTTTAATGACTCAAAAGATGGATTTGAGAGCAGTAGAGATAGACATGAAAATCTTGGAAAAGGTAACATTCCAAAAGATGAATTAGAGTATGTGATTAATAATGTTAATACTGATATTATTGTTGAAACACCAAACGGTCCAGATGCGCAAAAAAAAGATATTGCTTGGATAAAAAGAAGAATTAAAAAATGAATTATCTCCCAAAAAACCTCACCTTTAATGATGGGGTGGCCCAGATAAATGACGTCTCCTTGTTAGATGTTGTTGAGCAATACGGGACTCCGCTCTATGTCTACGACTGGGAACATCTAAAAGACAACATTACTTTATTTACAAAAGCTTTTGGTAAAGAGACTCTTTATAGATACGCAGCAAAAGCATTCATCTGTAAAGCTTTAGTTAAAGAACTTGATGAATACGGATGGGGTGTGGATGTAGTTTCTGGGGGCGAGATGGCAACAGTCCAAGAGACAGTCGGTTCTTTAGAAAAAGCTACATTTAACGGAACATTTAAGAGGTTAGATGAAATTGAGTATTTTATACAAAACAATGGTGGACATATTTCTATAGACAATCGCTATGAAATAGGGATGTTGGACGAAGTGGCCACTTCGTTAAATAAAAAACAACCAGTGATTATGAGGATAAACCTAGATGTTGGTGCGGAGACACACCCAATGGTTTTAACTAGTGGGTATGATCAACAATTTGGTATTTCAATTGGTTTTGCCGAAGAAGCATTGAATCAAATTACCTCTTCAAAATCTTTAATATTTTCTGGGATTCATGTACATGTTGGAAGCCAGATCAAAGAACCTGACCGCTATAAGTTAGCTATGAGCTCTTGTTCTGATTTTATGAATTCTCATTCTGAAAAGATTCAAGGCGAAACAGTTTTTAATGCTGGAGGCGGGTTTTTCTCACCTTATGCAGGAGATGAAGTAGACCATGAACTGAGTATTTATTCCCAAGCTATACATAATGGCATAACAGAACACTGGACAAAAGATTATAAATTAATGATCGAACCAGGCAGAGCGCTTGTTAATAATCCAGGCATTATCCTCTATACTGCGGGCGCAATTAAAGCTGATCGTGGAGAAAAACCCTATATATTAGTTGATGGTGGTATGTCTGATAATCCAAGACCCGCCCTATACGGCAGTGAACATAAGTTATTTAATATTTCTGGTGGAAAGAGTGAGAATGAGTCTGTACATGCGGTATCAGGCAGGCATTGTGAAAGTGGAGATTTATTGGTTAAAGACGCTATGTTGCCTGAAGACACAGTATCTGGTGACATTCTGATGTCCACTTCTACTGGTGCATACACTTTTGCAATGGCAAGTAATTACAATAGAGTTCCAAAATCAGGAGTGGTTGCAGTTACAGATTCAGAAGTGTTTGAGCTAGTAAACAGACAGAGCTTTCAAGATACTTTTATAAATGATCTATAGGTATAAAGATTTAAGTTTAAAATATAGAATATTTTTTAGACTTCCATATTTTTTTTATAATAAATTAACTGCTCCCCTTTATGGAAAAAAATTAATACAAATTACAACTATTGGGAGAGTTTCAAAAAAAGAAAGAAAAACACTTTTAGAAGTAATTGGGCATATAGACGATGTGCCAGTTGTTATTGCAGGGTTTGGTGAAAATAGTGACTGGGTATTAAATTTGAAAAAAAATCCTCAAGCAAAAGTTGTTTGGGCAAACCATAATTACACCTCAGATGTTGAATGGTTGGATCAAAAAAGCGCATCTCACCTACTAACTAAATATAAAAAACATAATCCAAAACTTGTTAAATTTTATGAATCTTTGTTTAAAAGATCTTGGGATGAGTTTTCCGAGCTTCCTGTTTGTATGCTTTCAAGCATTAAATAGTTGCTACTATTCTTCCAATAGTTTTTCTAGAACCAATCAAATCTAAATAATCTAGTACTTTTTCAAAGGCTACGGTTTCATATACGGGGTCAATTTTTTTCTCTAGATACAACTTAAATAGAGCTTCCATTCTTGAGTGTAAATATCTTGAGTCATCATCTTCAAAACTAATCATAAAAACCCCCAAAATACTTATATTTTTTACAAGTAAATAACTTAGTATTTGCGAAGGTATATTTCCACTTGCAAACCCTACAATCAAGGCTTTTCCTTCAGATTTAAGTAACCTCACTCCCTCTTCGTAAGGCTCACCTCCTACTTGATCGTAGAAAATATCAACGGGTCTTTTACCATATTGTTTTTCAACCTTTTCTTTGAGATTTTCTTTGCGATAATTAATTATTAAATCTGGTTCATATTTTTTTATAAATTCTGCTTTCTCATCAGAACCAACAGCAGCAATGACTTCAGCATTAGCAATTTTTGCAAGCTGTACAGCAGCTAACCCAACACCACCTGCTGCTGCATTAACTAATACCCTTTGGCCTGCTTTTATTTCGCCTCTTCTGTGTAAAGCAAAATCAGAGGTTAAATATGCCATTAATATTCCGGCTGCAGCTTCAAAACTAATTTCATCTGGTATCTTGTAAGTCAGTTTTTCACTACTAATACAGTACTCACCGAAACTACCATAACGACCAGAACGAAATACTGTTGTTGCACCTACAACCCTATCTCCAACTTTTAATTCACTATTTTCTGAACATTCTTTAACTATTCCAGCAACTTCAAAACCAGGGACAAAAGGTGTAGCGGGATTTGATTGGTACATGCCACTAGCTAGTAATAAGTCTGCAAAATTAAGAGTTGCAGCTTTTGTCTCAACGAGAACTTCATTTTCACCTATACTAGGTATCTCCATAGACTCTATTTTTAAATCCGTAAAAGGGCCTACCTCATTTTGTACCCAAGCTTTATAAGTAGACATATTATTTAATCAGTCCTCTCTTGATAAAAAATTCAACTGTGTCATATATTGTTTCTTTTATTGGTCTTGAAATATGTCCAAGTTCTTCTCTAGCCAGAGTACTAGGAATAAAATAGTTTCCAGTTTGTGCGGTATGAATAGAATCTAAAGTAATTACTCTAGGCACCCTCTTTATTAGTGATTTTATATATTCAAAAGGCAAGGCGAGATAAGTAAAAAAATCAGGGATACTAGCTATTACAGTTCTTCTACCAAGTTGTTCCGACATAAATTCTCCAATCTTCAGATACATGCAATACTCACCACCAACAAGATAGTTTTGACCAGACCTTCCATTACTTACAGCAGAGACAGCTGTTTTTGAAAGATCCCTTACATCAACAAAGTTATACCCCCAATTAGGCATCAGCTTTCTTTTTCCGTTAGCCATATCAACTAATGCTTGCATTGGTATCCCAGGTTTGAAGTCATTAGGTCCAACTATAGATGTTGGATGTAGAATGCTTGCATTCAGCCCTTTGGAAGCATAGTCTAGTACGATCTTATGACCATCAGCTTTAGAAAGATCATAAGGCATAGCATTTGCATCATCAATCAGCTTTCTATCTTCATATAATGGCTCATCAATTGGGAATCTGTAGAATGCATCAACTGATGAAAAATGTACTAACTTTTTTACATTTGCTTTCATTGCTGCTTCACAAACATTTCTTGTACCCTCTACATTTACAAGCTTTATGAGGTCCTTATATCTTCTATCTAAATTTATAAGTGCTGCAGTATGAAACACAACATCTACCCCATGAAAAGATGGATCCAAGCTTTCTTTATTGGTTATGTCACCATCAATAAGGTCGACTTCCAAACCTTCAAAAGCTCTGTGATCCTTATCAAAATCAATACATCTTACTTCATATCCTTGATGTAAAAGCTCTCTCGAAAGGTTGGCACCCACATGTCCAGACCCCCCGGTAATTAAAGCTAAAGACATTATTCTCCAAACTTTTGTATTTAATATTATTATTTTAGAGTGTGAGTAAGAAAAATATTTATATATTGTTTATGTTTATTGTTTTAGGTTTTCTTGTGTTATTTTCTTTGGAGGAAACCATTAGTGAGAAGTGGACAGTTGTATGTCTAACCTGTTTAACTTAGTTATTTAGTAGAATAATTTTATGGAAGATAATGAAAATTTAAGAGAGCAGGCAGTAGCAAATATTGCATTTAGAGTTCATGCGCTTATTTACCTATTAGTTAATACAGGACTATTAATTATTGACTTAATGTTTGATAACTCTAGTTCTATAAATTGGTTTTATTATGCTGCAGTTGGATGGGGTGTTGGGCTTCTTGGTCACTTCCTTTTTATCACTAGAACTGTTGGATTCTTCTCTATTGAAAGAGAAGTTAATAGAATTAAAAATCAAAATAAATATCGTTATTAATTTCTAAAGAATCCTTACTAAGTAAATAACTTGATAATGTGTTGTAATGGATAAAAAAGTATACCTCCTTTGGTTTGGGCAAACTGTATCTTGGACAGGTTCTGCAATGTCCTTTTTTGCAATAGGAGTTTGGATATACGAAACGACAGGAAAAGCCAGTGCTCTATCAACAATTTTATTCATAGTTGCAATTGTTGGTGTAGTTACGGGACCCTTTGGAGGAGTGCTTGCAGATAGGTTCCCAAGAAAAAAATTAATAATTATTTTTGATTTGATAATTGCAGCTTTGATGTGCGTTATTGGGTATTTTGCATTAACTGATATATTGACTTTAACTCTATTAATACCATTTGCTTTAGCTTTTGGGATATTTGAAATAGCTCATTGGACAACATGGAGCGCTTTCTTAGGTGACGTTGTAAAGAAACAAGAAGTAACAAAAGTTTCTGCTTTATTTGAAAGCGCTGAAGCAATTTCAATGTTGCTTGGGCCAATTGGTGGAGCTTTTATCTACTCATTTTTTGGCTTAACCGGGGTAATACTTGTAGATGTTATAACTTGTTTTTTTGGGATCGCAACGATCGCATTCTTTAAAAGTAAGAAAAGCGATAAAAAAAATAAATTGAATTTTAGAAATGTTTATTTAGATCTAGTTGAAGCATATAACTGGCTAAAGAAACAAAAAGGGCTACTATCTTTGGTTTCGATTCTTAGTATTTGTAATGGTTTTCATGGATTCATTTCAGTTTTACTTCCGCCTATGGTTCTAAGCTTTACAGACGCAACAGGACTTGGTTTTGTTGAATCTGTTGCTGGTATGGCCTTCCTTGTTGGTTCAATCATTTCTTTAAGAATATCTGACAAGATACAAGGCAATATGAAGGTTGCCATAGTTATGGGCCTTCTTTGCGGTTTAGCATTAATTGTAGGCTCACTAAGACCAAGCATTTATCTTCTATCTATATGTTTTATTTTTGAAGGCGTTAGTGGGACGATTCAATACACAATTTCATCAGGGGCATGGCTAGCAATAACAGATGAGAAAATTAGAGGAAGAGCTTTGGCACTTAGGGGTACAATTGCTCAAATGCTAAGACCATTAGGAATAGTCATAGCGGGGCCTCTAGGAGATTATTTAGAGTTTTCTTTTTATCCAGAACATGTTGATGTTTTATCTCCACTAGTAGGCACTGGGCCCGGAAGAGGATATGCAGTTTTATTCTTTATTGTAGGTGTAATATATACAGCTCTCTGGCTCTTTAATTTCAATAATAAAAACCTAAAGAAGCTTTCAAAACAAGTAAAGGACATTGTAAATAGGTAATCCAACATTTAGGTTGTTAGACTGAGTTTTATGAAGAAATATATCCTGATTTTATTGGCCTTTCTGCTTGCATTTTGTTCAAGTGGTTCTAGCTCTACTGAAGTAGAAGAAACAGTAGCAGCTGAAGAAACACAAGCAACAGAGGAAGCTGTTGAAACAGTAAAAGAACCAACTAACAGTATCTGGGTTTCAGCAAAAAAGGGTGATATTGAATCAATAAAACAACATATAGCTTACGGAACTGACTTAGATTCAAAAGGCTCAAGGAGAAATGAAACAGCACTCATTATTGCTGCGTGTCAAGGTCACTACGAAATTGTTGAAGTATTAATAAACGCGGGAGCGGATCTTGATGCAAAAAACGATGAAGATGTGACGGCTCAATTTTGTGCAGTCTTTTTTGGAAGAACCGAAATAGTCCAACTACTTAGTGACTCAGGAGCGGATCCAAATATAGTTATGAATCAAGACTTAACAGCAATGGATTTAGTATCTGTTGAATGGAACGGTGAAAGAGAAACAGCTGTTAAACTATATAAGCTAAAGTATGGAGTTGATTTTGATATTGATGAAGTTGAAGCAGCTCATCCAGTAATTATGGAGATTCTAAACAAGTAAATAAAAAATAAAACAAGAAAGTTTTATGAAAAAATATATAAGTATTTTATTAATTCTTACTATGTGTGGTGGTTCTGATGATGCTCTGTTGACTATTGAAGACACAACTACTACTACAGTTCAAGACACAACTACAACTACAGTTCAAGACACAACTACAACTACAGTTCAAGACACAACTACGTGTACAGAATCATCTACGTCTGATTCAAATTCAAGTAATAATATAATTTGGGGTAAAGTTACTTCATGTTTTGAGGTCTATGCTGCACCAGACGTAACACAACAACACATAGACGTATCTGTTGAATGGATGAATAAAGGTATTGAATTATGGGGAAATTATGGTCCAGCGGAGTTATGGATAGTTGGAAAAAGTAATGATGGTGCAAGAGCTTTAGATGATATATGGTGTGATGTAAGAGTAGAAAAAGACCCAACATGGGATACGGAATGGGATTGTTTAAATGGAGATCCTTACGGTTCAGGAGATGGGTGGTCCCAGTTTCATACATGCCCTGACCAGGGATGTTCTTTTGTTTCTTCATACAATAAAGAAGATTTAGGATATTATTTTAGCTCAATAACTATGTCAACGAAATACCCAGGCCCTGAAGAAGAAGATTATAAAAAAGTTATACTTCATGAGTATTTCCATATTTATCAAGGTGCACAAATTTCTACACCAAACATTGATGATGGAGATGGAAATAATAGCACTAGCAATAGAAATTATATAGAGTACGCAGATTACGTACAAAGACCTTGGATAAAAGAAGGTGGGGCTGAGTACATGGCTACTTATTGGTACTCTAAACAATCTGGGGTAAGTGAAGGATACCTTGAGGAGAGGATGAGATGGAAAGCAGAATCTCTACCAGGTTATCTAAGTGATGGTAGAAGCATGAGAGAAATTGGTTATGATAATGATGGCTGGAATATCTATGATGTCGGCACTTGGTTTGTAGCTTATATAATCAACCAAACTAGTGAAGAAACATTTAGAATTGATTTTTACAGCGAACTTGAAGAACTAGGTTTTGAAGCTGCTTTCGAGAAGCATTTTGGTAAATCAGCAGATGCAATGATAGAAGAATTTAATGCTTGGGCTAGTCAGCCAGTAGATGTATTGGTAGAAATTCTTCCTTAACGAAATTTATCAAAGAACCCTTTTTTATAAGCATAAAAAGCAATACTTGTTAACAATACTCCAGAAACAAATGGCGGTATCCGTGTTAAAAAGATTAAGAAAGCAATACCAACAATTGCATAATCTACAGATCGCCAGAACTTATTAGAAAGCTGAGGAATTAAATTGAATGTTCTTAATATCAAAATAATAATCGCAACTGCAATAATGTAATACATAATCTAAGTATATTCGATTTAACTATCATTAAAGATTATGAAGAAAACAGCAATAGTAACAGGAGCAAACACTGGCTTAGGATTTGCTGCTGCAAAAGGCCTGGTTGAAAGAGATTATCATGTAGTTTTAGCTTGTAGAAACAGGGAAAAAGGAAGAGCTGCTCAAAAAGAATTAGGTCCAAATGCCATTTTTCGAAAACTTGATATGACAAGTTTTTCAAGCATAGAATTTTTTCTTCATGAAGTTAAAAACAACTACGAAGGTATAGATCTTTTATATAACAATGCTGGAATTATGTATGTTCCTTTTAAAACTACAGAGGAAGGTTTTGAATCAACGATAGCTACAAATTATCTAGGTGCATTTTATTCAACCCTAGAACTCTTAGAGTTGATGAAGTATAGAGAAGACTCTAGGATTGTTCAGATATCTAGTATCGCAATGTATTTAGCAAGAGACGTTCGGTTAGAAGCCCTCCACGAAGAAACAGATTACAACCCTTGGACTTGGTATAATTATTCGAACCTTTATAGAACGATGTTTGCTTTTGAGCTAGATGAAAAATTAAAGAACCACCATACAAAAGTAGTTGTAGCACATCCAGGAATCACTAAGTCAAGGTTGCGCAAAAGAAGAAAGAGAACTCTTACAACGATGGGTTTTGATTTAATATCAACAAATATAAAAACAGGGGTAGCTCCGATTCTAGAAGCATCAACAAATCTAAACATAAAAGGAAAAGAAGTATTCGGACCAGGAGTAATTCATCAATATGGGAAACCGAGAATTTATAAAGGAAATAGAATTGCTTATGATCAAGAAGAGAGAAAAAAATTATGGAATTATTCTGTAGAGCTAACAGGGAAAGACTATAGATGATTATTGTAGAGACAACTTTTAATAAGAAAGAAGATGCTGAATCTACTGTAAATTTTCTTTTGGAGGAAAAACTTATTGCTTGTGCAACATATAAGAATGTTGAATCTACTTATGCCTGGGAAGGAAAGATAGAGAATGATCAAGAGATAGAAGTTTCCTTACATACTAGTGAGAGTCTATTTCCTAAAGTTATTGAAAATGTTAAAGCAAAGCATCCATACGAATTACCAAGAATAACAATAATTCATCCACTTTATACATTGCCTGAATATGAAGATTGGGTAAAAGATTCAACTAGCTAGTTGTAGAGATATAACTCCAAACATCATAATTATCTAAATTAATAGACCTTTCTCCATGTTTATCTAGGGCAGCAACAATTTGAGCTCTATGCTCTGCAGCATGGAAAATCATTTGAGATACAATAGTCGAAATCTTGCTAGTACGTTCTCCTTGGCTTGTCATATAAGTCAAGTCGTCATCTTTAGCATTAGCGTGTTTAAGAAAATTATTATCAATTCTTTCCAATTCTTTGATTAATTCATTTATTAATTCTGTCCCCTCAGAGTGTTTTAACTCTAGAGGAGAAAATGATCCACCGTCAAGTCTTTGACCATATAGATGCGCCGCTTTAACAATATGAATCATTATATTTTTTACAGTCCACTCTGGATCGAAAACATAATAATTAAGAACTTTACTGTCTAGTTTCCTTACCTCTTTATATATTTCCTGGTTAGCCCAAGCCATTTGCCTAAGTAATACTTCTACAGAAATCATTTACTTTCTAATTGATCTATCCGCTTTTCTAGCTCTGTTACTTTTTTATTGAGAATTTCAATATCATCAACGTTTTTTGCAGACCTTATGTATCTTTCATTTTGCCACTTTATCGCAAATTTAGTCATAGGAAGAGATACTCCAGCTATAGGAATCATAATCCACGCTTCTCGAAAGGTACCTGTCCAAGCAATTAATGCAAATATTCCTCCAAAGACAAGGTACATAAAGTACATAATTGCCTTTTCCATTTTTTGGGTAAACTGTGCTTCTTTTCTTTCTCTTGAACTCATACTGAAATCATAGCATTTGATATAAAATAGCTCTATGAAGTTATTGGTAGTGTGTACAGGAAACTCTTGTCGTTCACAAATTGCAGAAGGTTTATTGAGAAATAAATTTTCTGATTATGAAGTATTTTCAGCAGGAACTCACCCAGAAACAAGTGTTAATCCTTATGCTGTTAGAGCAATGCAAGAGAGAGATATTGATATCAGTACTCACTACCCAAAACTGGTAGATGATTTTAAGGATACAGAATTTGACTACGTATTTACCGTTTGCGATTCTGCAAATGAAATATGTCCAGTTTTTACTAATGCTAAAAACATAATTCACAGATCTTTCGTTGACCCTAATAGGGATTCTTATAAGTCAGATGAAGATGCCTTAAATATATACAGAAAAACAGTTCAAGATATTTCAGAGTGGATAGACAATTTAAAGCTCTAATACCTATCATTAATTCTATAAGGTGAAAATGAAAAAATTTATTAAATGGCTATCAATTGTACTCGGAGCACTTGTATTTATTGTTTTAATTGCAGGTGTAATAGTTTTTAGAATGCCTTTACCGGATCATGAGATTGATGTATCTGGCTTACCTTTAAATGATTTTGTTGAGATTATTAGAGACGATAGAGGAGTACCCCACATTTATGGTACTAACGTTGATGATATTTTATTTGCTCAAGGATATGTACATGCTCAAGATAGATTTTGGCAGCTAGAATTTTGGAGTCATTTAAGTACAGGCCGTCTAGCCTCATTAATTGGAGAGCCAGGAATTGGAGCGGATTTACTTTTCAGAACATATGGCTTCAACAGGGTAGCGCTAAAAGAATATGAAGAAATGTCACCAGAAATGAAGAATGATCTTATCCAATATACAAAAGGAATAAATGCGTATATTAATTCAAGGTCACAGAGGACATTAAGTTTAGAGCATTTTTTCTTAACTTTTATTAATCCAGATTATGTTGTCGATGAGTATCTTCCTTATTACCCACTAGCTTGGGCAAAGATGATGGCTTATGATTTGAATGGAAATTATGATGCTGAAATAAGAAATGCAAAAACATACGGAACCCTTTCAGACACAATAGATAGCTTACTAAAGCCACCATTCCCTGAAAAACATCCATATATTGTTGAAGGTTGGGAAAGCGTGGGAAGTTTTACGCATAATAACAACTCAAATATTTTGAAATCTTTATTTATATCATACGCAACAAAAGATTTGAGATTTACAGACTCAATTGGTTCAAATAGTTGGGCAATATCTGGAATGCACACTGAATCTGGATATCCAATATTAGCTAACGATCCTCATTTATCAGCCCAACTACCACCTATATGGTATGAAAACGGACTTCATTGTTTTCCATATGGTCCTAATTGCAACTTAGACGTTGTAGGACTCTCTTTTGCTGGTTCCCCTTATGTAATTATTGGCCATAACAGTTCTACTGCTTGGGGTTTTACAAATATGGGACCTGATGTTCAAGATTTATATATTGAAAAAATTAATCCAGCTAACCCAAATCAATATGAAGTAGATGGAGAATGGGTAGATATGGATCGCTTTACTGAAATAATTTATTTACCCAACCAAGATCCACTTGTTATTGAGGTAAGAGAAACGCATCATGGTCCAGTAATCTCTGATAGGGATTATCCAATAAATAACCTTGAATTCTCTGAACAATCCCGTATTGAACTACCAAGTAATTATGCTATTTCTTTAAGCTGGACTGCTTTATATCCAGGTAAAACCTTTCAATCAATACGCGATTTTAACTATATGAAAAATTATGAAGAATTCAGAGAAGCGACTAAGAATTTTCAAGTCCCTGCACAGAATCTTCTATATGCTGATATTGAAGGAAATATTGCATACCAGTCCCCGGGTTTAATTCCAATAAGAGCAGAAGGTCATTCAGGCCATTACCCAATTGCAGGATGGGATTCTTCAAATGACTGGAAAGGGTTTGTTCCATTTGAGGAACTTCCATATGTTTTAAATCCAGAAAGTGGTTACATTATAACTGCAAACCAATCGATACACCCTGATCAGCCTTGGTCTGATTCGCACAATAAAGGTTATAGAGCACAATCTATAAAAAGAGTAATAGAAAACAACCTAACAGAAAAGGTAAGTGTTGAAGATGTAATGGCTATGCAAATAAATAATTATGATTACTCACCTGTTTATATACTTCCTTATATTTTTGATTCAGTATATAGTGATTCGCTAATTTTAAATGAGATGAAGGCTTGGACAGAAAGTGAAAATCAATTTGAGATGAACATAGATTCATCAGGGGCAGCAGCTTGGGCAGTATTTATAAAGAATCTAGTTAATGAAACCTTTGAAGAATTGATTGTTTATGACGGAAGTGGTGAGGAAATTAATTTAATTCCTGGACATTCTGATACGACTATAGAGATTCTTTTGTCTATGTTGAAGGATCCAAACCATGTTCTTTGGGATCACGAAAGCACTCCAAATAAAGAAAACCTTTCTGATTTATTGGTAATTGTATTAGATGCAGCTGACAAGGAAATTACTACTTTATTAGGAGACAATCCAAACAAGTGGGAATGGGGAGAAATCCATACAATAACATATTCGACTAATTTTCTAGGTCAAGCCGGAATTCCTCCTTTAACAGCTTTAGTTGATTTAGGTCCATTTAGAGTAAGTGGGTCTGCTAATACAATAAATGCTACGGGATGGTCTTTTGACGGAGACTATTCAATAGCAGATAAGTTTGGTCATCCTTCAATGAGAATGATTGTTGATTTGAGTAACTTTAATAATTCGAAGACAGTTTTACCTACAGGACAGTCAGGACATGTTACATCTAAGTATTATGATGACCAAGTTGATAGTTGGATTTCAAATGAAATGTTTCCACAATATTATTCAAGGGAGATTGTTGAATTAAATCAAAAAGATGTAATGTATCTTAGGCCTTAGTTTCCGTACGATATAAATTAAAAAAGCACAATGTAGCTATAGAACACATCAAATGCCAAACCATATGAGCTTGCAACCACGAATCAGGATTACACCAGGGGTGATCTGGTACTCCAGTTCCCCATATAATAAGGGCTCCAAAGAAAGAAGCAAAACCTAAGAAAAACCAAGGTGTGTATTTTTTTGTAGTTGTTGACTTAAGATTTGGAATCAAAGCAGGTGCAAAATAAAGAAGCATTTCCCAATTATCTTGAAAATTTTGAAGAGCATTGATTACTGGATTTCCAAATAGTTGTTGGATTATCAATACTGCAAAACCTGATCCTACTCTTCCATAAATATTTGGAAATTTCACTATGACTTCGGTTGCAATCCATAAACCAATACTTAATTCAAATAGGTTCACACCAATCCCCATGCCTCCATCAATAAACCAATAACTATAAGCAAACCAACCTAGGAGTACAGCATAAATGGTAAAGTATGTTTTTAAAGAAAATCCCATCAGGCGTTTTAGGTTATATAACCAAAGAATCAGAATATATGTAATCATAGAAACATTGTCTAGCCAAGCACCAAACGAGGTATGTGTTCCATGCATAGCCATTGATCCGGGGCCTAAGAATGTTGAGGCTGAAGCATAAAGCAAGGCAATAGCTGAAGAGCCAAACATTTTAATCCCTTTTCCAGATGTAGCATCTTGGGCAAGTTTGTAAAACATATAAAGCCCTGTGACTACAAATCCAAGGTTTCCGAGTGTATTTGCTGGTTCTCTGAAAAAACCACCACTTACTCTTTCACACCAACGTGAAATTTCTCCAATTGCTTGTTCATTTTCAGCGGGGTTTCCCCATCCGTTCATTCCAAAGATAATAAATAAACCTGCAGTGATTCCAACGGAAAGCAAGGCTGTACCTAAAGGCTTATAAGAAAAAAGTGAGTTATTTCCTGCTTGCATTTAGAGCTGAATCCATATCTTCAATAAGATCTTCTATATTTTCTATTCCTACAGAGATCCTTATTAAGCCGTCTGGAGCATTATTGATTATTTCACCATCTAAACCAGTTACTTTTTCGTGTGTCATTAAATAAGGGACTTCAATTAATGTTTCAACACCGCCTAAACTAACTGCTAATTTATAAAGATCCAATTCTTCCCAAAATTTAGACTCGTTAATGCTATCTTCAAGGAAGAAACTTAGCATCCCTCCAAAATAGTCCATTTGTTTTACTGCAACATCATGGTTATGACTCTCTGTAAGACCTGGATACTTAACTTCTTTTATGTATTCTGAGTTTGCTAAATATTCTGATAACTGATGGGCGTTTTTTGAGTGTAATTCGATTCTTGGTCCAAGAGTGTAAAGACCTCTTTGACATAAGTACGCATCAAAGGGAGCCATAATGCCACCACTAGTTTTTTGATATTCATAAAGCGTTTCATATACTTCCTGATTGTTCGTAACAACAACACCACCTAAAGTATCGCTATGTCCACCAATATATTTTGTTGTGGAGTGCATGATAATGTCTACACCGTGTTCGAAAGGCCTAGTTATAAATGGAGTACAAAAAGTACTATCGGCAACTAAAAGTGCTTCTTCTTTGTGTGCTATTTCAGAAATCTTTTTTAAGTCATATATATTCATATTTGGATTTGAAGGGGATTCAATCCAAACAAGTTTTGTTTTCTTATTAATTAAGGTTTCAAGTTTTTCAATATCGTACATATCACAGAAATGCACTTCCAAACCTCTTTTTCTAGCAATTGTTGCGAAAAAATTAGTTGTTCCCCCATACACATCTTTTGTAATTACTACATTTTCATCAGGTTTTATAAGTTCTCCAATCAATGAAACAGCTGCCATTCCTGAGGCCATTGCTAGCCCAGGTAGCTCTTCATAATTTTCATTTCCTTCTAAAGAAGAAATAGTTCTTTCAAAGATTTCTCTAGTTGGATTACTTACTCTTCCATAAAAATACTCTGACTCACCAGGGACTGTATTTTCATATGTTGTTGATAGATGAATTGGAGGCATAACATCACCTGTTGGGAGATCGATTCTTTTTTGTGTATGGAGTGCTTTTGTGTTGATGCCATACTTTTTAGATTTTGCCATATCTGAAGTTTAAATAGAATCTAAAAAATGTGTAGAAATATATTGTTATTTTTTATATTGATACAATTACTTCTTTAAAACCTCTGATGCCGAATGCACCAGTCCTCTCTGGCTTTTCTAGTAATCTAATTTCATGTTTAAATAGGTTCAAAAAAGAAACCTCAAGCTCAAGTCTTGCTAAATGTGCACCCAAACAAAAATGCACACCACCACCAAAACTTGTATGACCATAATTCGACCTTTCAAAATTAATACTTTCTGCTTGGTTAAAAGCATCTTCATCTCTATTTGCAGAACCAAGTAAAATTGCAACTTTTGAATTTTTCTCAAGTTTAAAACCTGCAAGCTCTGTATCTTCAGTAACCCACCTTTGAAAAAACTGAAGAGGGCTATCCCACCTAATTAGTTCTTCAATTACGTCTTTTATTTCAAATTTTTCATTAAGACCTTTAGTATTTATATTGTTATTGTTTAAAGCGACCATAGAGTTTCCAATTGTATTTACTGTTGCTTCATGACCTGCATTTAACAAGAGAATCACAGTACAGACTATTTGATCAACTGTTAATTTTTGATTATTTTCCGTCACAACAGACAACCTAGAGATCATATCATTTTGAGGATTTTTACTTTTTTCTTCAATTAGGCCAGCTATGTAGTAATAAAAATCTTTGGCAGCTTGTTCAGCCTCGTCAGCATCTTCTTTAGATATTTTTAAATCATACATTTTCACAATGCAGTTTGACCAGTATAGAAAATTATCATATTGTTCTTTCGGGACTCCAAGCAACGCACCAATTACAGAGATTGAATATGGTTGTGCATAGTCTTTTAACAAATCAAACTTATCAGGATTGACTGAAGATAAAAGTTCGTTAGACTTTTTTTCCATAAACGGTCGGAGTTCTTGAACTTGCCGGTTTGAAAAAGCTTTTGCAACAAGCCCTCTTAAATCTCCATGTAATTGACCCTCTAAGTTCAATAACGAGAACTCTTCTGTTCTCCAAAAATATTGATACTCTTCTCTTTGGGAAACTTTTTCATCAGAGGCCTTTATTTCCTCAGGGTCAGAAGAAGAGAAAGCCTTACTTGTTTGTACGCTTTTTACATCTTCGAACTTAGTAATCAGATTTAAACCGCTGAATGTGTCGTAATGTATAGGTGAGGTTTCCCTAAGTTCTTTCATGTAAGGGTAAGGATTATCTATGAACTCTTTATCTGAGTTCGGGAAATCAATTGCTGGAATATCCATATCAATAAAGTATCAGTTTTCCGAGTAATTTCTACATATTTATTAAAAAACTTAGTGACCTTTAGTTCTTGCTTTGATATCATCAAATTTATGTCAGAAAAGAAGTCAATGTTAGATGGTGATCGTCAATATCACATACAGTTAAAAGAAGGTGATATTGCTGATTTCGTTATTCTCCCTGGTGACCCTGGAAGAGTAGAATTTATCGCTGAACATTTCGAAGACGCAAAAGAAGTTGCATACAACAGAGAATATAAAACAATTACGGGCACTTATAAAGGTAGGCCTGTAAGTGTTACATCGACAGGAATAGGCTGCCCTTCTGCAGCAATAGCAGTAGAAGAATTAGCAAATATAGGAGCTAAGACATTAGTACGTCTTGGGACATCTGGGGCAATGCAAGAGCACACAAGAATAGGAGACTTAGTTATTGCTAATGGAGCTGTCAGACAAGAAGGAACCTCATCTCAATATATGCCAATAGAGTTTCCCGCTGTTCCATCTGCTGATATGGTTA
>LULT01000024.1_pt1 | contig 30847 bp, 29 predicted proteins | sample 728141 | NCBI WGS metagenome assembly LULT01 (sample SAMN03860282, study PRJNA289734) | marine metagenome | biome: seawater column; feature: ocean; material: water; isolation source: Red Sea water column Station 108 - depth 100m | place: Saudi Arabia: Red Sea | collected 2011-10-15 | depth 100 m | reverse complement strand
ATGCTAGATGCAGTTGTTGAGGCTCATCTAGATAATTTTGATAAAGTTGTAGAGGACAATGATCCACTACAAGAACTAGAGGAAAATAGTGACTAAAAGAGAACAATGGAGCTCAAAAACAGGTTTCATCTTAGCAGCTGCTGGGTCAGCAGTTGGATTAGGTAATATTTGGAAATTTCCTTATATCGCTGGCGAGAATGGCGGAGCTGCGTTTTTATTTATATATCTTATCTGTATTTTAGCAATTGGATTACCAATACTAAATGTTGAAATATTACTAGGAAGAGAAACACAAAAAAACCCTGTTGGTGCATTTAAAGCAATTCATGGTGATAATTCAAATTGGAAGTATGTTGGCGCATTAGGAGTTCTTGCTAGTTTTACTATTCTTTCTTTTTATAGCATTGTTGGAGGCTGGTCTGTTGCTTATACGATTGAAGCGCTTAAAGGTACTTTTGCTTCATTTCCTAATCCTGAAGTTGCAGGAGAATTTTTTAATTTAAAAAATAGCAACCCTTCTTGGGTATTAGGATATCATACTCTCTTTTTTCTATCTATTATTGGAATTATACTTTCTGGAGTTAAGGGAGGCTTAGAAAAAGCTAGCAAGTTTCTTATGCCAATACTTTTATTTATCCTTTTTGCATTAGTTATTAATGGTTTAATGCTACCTGATTCGGATAAAGGTATAGAGTTTTTATTTAGTCCTGATTGGTCTAAGATCAATGCTAGCACTTTCTTATTAGCTCTTGGCCATGCATTTTTCACATTAAGTTTAGGTATGGGTGCAATGATGACTTATGGAAGTTATTTATCACATAATGATGATATTGTTAATGCATCCTACATGGTTGCATTTCTTGATACAGTTATCGCTATATTGGCTGGGGTAGCTATTTTTACTGTTGTATTTTCATCAGGTTACGATCCTACTGCTGGCCCTGGTTTAGTTTTCCATGTATTACCTCCATTACTTGCTCAGTTACCTGGAGGATATATCTTTGCATTTTTGTTCTTTTTGTTGCTAACAATTGCGGCAATTACATCTGGAATTTCAATTTTAGAGGTTAGTGTTGCTTATTTAGTTGATGAATTAAAATTTTCAAGAAAGAAAGCAACTATAATTATGGGTATTTTGGTTTATCTTGCTGCTATTCCATGTGCTTTATCTTTTAATTTACTTCAAGATGCAACAATCCCAATACAAGGTAAAGCGTTTACATTTTTTGATGTGGCGGATTTCCTTGCTTCTAATGTATTATTGCCATTAGGTGGATTTTTCCTTGCTATTTTTGCGGGTTATGTCTGGGGAATTGATAGCACTGTGAAAGCTCTTTTAAAAGGAGATTCTGGATCTTTATACTTTGGAAATTCAATTCTTAATTCTTCAACATCAAAAACAATTTTTAGTTTATTAATTAAATATTTAAGTCCTGTGTTAATTTTTCTTGTATTTCTATATCAATTTGGATGGATTTAGGCTAGATGTTTAGAAGATTCTTTCCAGTTGAATCAAATCAATATAAATCGCTTCATAACTTATTTAACAAAATTGATACTGATTTATTAAATCGCTTTGAAATATTTTTCCCAATGTGGATAATGTTTGCTTTTCAACATTATTTAGTTAAATCATATGATAGTCTAAATATGGGAATTGATGTAAATAAACATTATTTATTTTCAATGATTACGGAAGATCTTATTGGTGTTGTAAATATTTTACTCCACTCATTATTGTTTCTATGGTTAATGAAAAAATTTGAATCTTTTGGTCCATTTCGAATAGTAAAAATGGATTCACAAACTAATTTTCTATTATTTTTATCGCTATATGCTTTTATTGATGTAATAATTTTTGGAAAAGCGATGGTAGGGTTAGCTTTATTAATCCTCGTTCTATATCTTTTATACCGATCAGATAGTTTTCAGATAAAAATTGGATCCATTATTTTAACCATTACTGCTATGATTTTTTCTATTAATCAAAATGAGCCAATTGTTTCAACTGCTGCAGCTGTTTATTTGCCATTTTTACTTATTACATTAATAGGAAAGTCAGAAAGTTATCTTCATTATGCACAAAGATATTTACCATTAATTCTTTTTATATTTTTAACAACAAAAGAACTGTGGTTTGGTTTGATTGGAATAGGATACTTTTTATTTTTTAATTCTTATTACTATTTCACATCAGAATCCAGGTATAATTGGTTAAAATTTGACCATAATTATTAAACCACTGGATTTTCTTATCTTTTTTATTAAATTCCTCAATGGTTACCTTAACTAAAACTTTTTATTCTAAAAAGTTATTATTAACTATCCCACTTTTTGCGTTCGGAGTTACCTATGTCTAAAAATGTTATCAAGAAAGCATTAACATTTGATGATGTATTATTAGTTCCTCAAAAATCATCAGTGCTTCCAAAAGAAGTTGATTGTTCTACAAAATTAACGAAGAATATTACTCTTAATATTCCTTTAATGAGTGCAGCAATGGATACTGTTACAGAATCAGAGATGGCTATTGCACTTGCTAGACAAGGAGGAATTGGAATAATTCATAAAAATCTAAGCATTGAAGACCAAGCTTTAATGGTTGATAAGGTTAAACGTTATGAAAGCGGTATGATTACTAATCCAATTACACTTGAACAAAGCAGACCAATTAGGGAAGCAAGGCAGTTGATGGAGCAATATTCAATTGGCGGATTACCAGTTCTATCAAAAAATAAATTAGTTGGTATAATTACTAAGAGAGATATCAGATTTGAACAAAATTTAGATGTTCTAGTGAAAGATAGAATGACTTCTAAAAATCTTATTACTGTTTCTCCTGACACAACCAATAAAGAAGCAAAAAAAATATTACAAAAACATAGAATTGAACGTTTGTTAGTAGTTGATAATAATAAAAATTTAGCAGGACTCATTACTGTAAAAGATTTGACAAAAAAAGAAGAATTCCCTCATTCATCAAAAGATAAAAAAGGAAGGCTCCGCGTTGGGGCGGCAGTAAGCGTACGAGATGATTGGCAGGACAGAATATCTGCGCTTGTAAAAGTTGGAATTGATGTGGTTGTTGTTGATACAGCTCATGGTCATTCCGTGTATGTTTTAAATTTGGTTAAAAAAATTAAAAAGAAATTTCCTAAAGTTGATATTATAGCTGGAAATGTTGCTACCGCACAAGCAACAGTTGATCTTATCAAAGCAGGAGCTGATTGTGTAAAGATAGGAATTGGCGCTGGTTCAAGCTGCACTACAAGAATTATATCAGGAGTAGGTGTCCCTCAATTGTCTGCTGTTATAGATTGTGCTAAGGCTGCAAAAAAATATAAGGTACCAATTATTGCAGATGGAGGCATAAGATATAGTGGAGATGTTGCCAAATCATTAGCAGCAGGTGCAAACGTTGTAATGTTAGGAGGCTTGTTAGCAGGTATGGATGAGAGCCCTGGAGAGACCATTGTTTATGAAGGAAGAAGGTATAAATCTTATAGAGGCATGGGTTCATTGGCTGCAATGAAAGAAGGTGGAGGAGATAGATATTTTCAACAAGAAAAAGATGAACTTAAGCTTGTTCCAGAAGGAATTGAAGGAATGGTACCATTCAGAGGACCTGTTAGTAATTCAATATTCCAATTAATCGGTGGCTTAAAATCATCTATGGGTTATTGTGGCGCAAAAAACTTATCATCATTTCATAAAAATAGTCATTTTATTGAAATCTCGGCTGCTGGAGTGAAAGAAAGCCACCCACATGAAGTTAGTATTGTAAAAGAAGCCCCAAATTATCAGGGTCATGATAAATAATTATTTACTTAAAGAATTTAAGTGATTAGTAATCTTTGATTTTTGTCTAGCAGCATTATTTTGATGTATTAATTTCTTGCTTGCCATTTTATCGATAAAAGACACAGCATCTCCATAAAGATTTTTTGCCTTTTCAGGATCTTTTTCAGAAAGAACACTTTTAATCAATGTTCTCATTTTAGATTTATTCTGAGAATTGATTGCTCTACGCTTTAAATCTTGTCTATCTCGTTTTATTTGTTGTTTATGTCTATCTACCATAAGTGCCTCGCAACTTATTCTTTTCAAAATTGTATGTCAATAAATTTCTACTTTTGATTATTGTTTTAAAAATTGTAGAACTTAAATTAGTAGGTGGCTTTGAAAACTTTAGAGAAAATATTAAAAAAAGCAAAAGAGAATGACTTTATATCAATTTCAGACCTAATGACTGGAATTGAAACTGGGAAGTTTTCGAGAGAAGAAGTCTCCCAATATGTTTTTAAAGATTCTAATTCTGCTGTAAAAATAGGTATTACAGGTCCTCCTGGTTCAGGTAAAAGTTCATTGATAAACATGTTGATTCCGCAACTACGAAGTCAGGGTATATCTGTTGGCGTCATTGCAATTGATCCTTCTAGCCCAATTACAGGAGGATCATTCTTAGGGGATCGTGTACGAATAAATAATGCAATTGATGATAAAGATGTTTTTGTCAGAAGCATGGGTTCTCGTGCTGAATTAGGTGGAATTACAGAGCTAGCAGAAGATTTTTCTGATATTCTCGCATTTACAGGAAAAGATATAGTATTTATTGAAACAGTTGGGATTGGTCAATCTGAATATAGCGTTTCAGAAATTACCGATTTAACTATGCTAGTATTTGTGCCAGAATCTGGAGATGAAATTCAATTATTGAAAGCAGGTATATTAGAATTAGCAGATATATTTATTATTAATAAATATGATAGAGATGATTCAAATCTTATGGTGAAATCAATAAAGAATGTTATTTCATCAACAAAAAAAGATTCAGCTGATAAGCAGATTTTTAAGACTAGCTGTAAAACAGGTGATGGGATTAAAGATCTTGGAAATGCTCTTATTGAATCTCACAGTTCAATAGAAAAAAATGAAAACGTTAAATCTCGTCGTAAAGAACGTTTTGCTAGAAGAGTAAGAAAAATGATTGAAAATCGTATACTTGATGAGAAAAAAACTGAAATAGAAGGTGAAATAGAAAAAATAATAAATAAAGAAAATGAATAATAATTCAGATATGGCATTTATTGACCATCTTGAAGAGTTGAGATGGAGAATACTAAAATCTTTAGGTTCAGTTTTAGTAATGGCCGTCCTTACTTTTAATTTTGCAGATTATTTCGTTTATATGCTTACAGCTCCTGCTGACAATAGAGGGATCGGTTTGCAGACGCTTACTCCGCAAGGTATGTTTATATTAAAATGGAATCTTGCTATTATTGGAGGTTTTATATTGTCTATTCCAGTTATCACTATACAAATATGGAAATTTGTTTCTCCTGGATTATACAATAGAGAAAGAAAAATCCTTCTTCCATTAATTATAACAGTATTCTTATGTTTTTTATTAGGTGCTATTTTTGCTTACATGGTGATTTTGCCATTTTCATTGAACTTTTTTGCATCAATGGTTACTGAGAACGTTCAAAATAATTTTTCTATTAATTATTATTTCAGTTTTGTTTTAGCATTAATTATTGGTTCAGGTGTAATTTTTGAAATGCCAGTTGCATCATTCCTTTTTTCATCTATCGGAATTATCACACCTAATTTTTTAAGAAGATTTCGAAGAGAAGCAATAATGGTTACTGTAATACTGTCAGCGATTATTACGCCACCAGATCCTATCAGTTTAATAATCATGTCTATACCAATGGTTATATTATATGAGATTAGCATCCTTGTTTCTTGGATATCAAACAGGTTGTTTAATCAAGACGAATAATGAAAAAAATTCTTATTATACGAATGAGTTCCATTGGCGACATTGTTCTGTCAACATCATTTATCCAATCTGTGAAAGATAAATTTCCTAATTCTGAAATTCATTTTCTTATTAAGTCTGAATTTGTTGATATTATTAAAAGCCACTCTCTAATTGATAATATCATTGTCTTTGACAAAAAACTTGGTTTTAAAGAGCTTGTAAAGCTTGGGAAAAGCCTTCGAAACAATAACTATGATATCATATATGATATACATAGCGTTTTTAGAACAAGAGTTTTATCATTCTTTTTAAGAAATCATTTATTTAAGCAAATTAAAAAACCTAGACTTAGACGATTTATGCTCTTTTATGCTTATCAGAATTTTTTTGAAAAAAGTTTTAGTCATATTAAAATGTATCACTCTTTACTTGGAAAAAAAGATTCTTTTCCAAAAACAAAGCTACATTTGTCTGAGAAGGAAATAGAAGATACAAAAAGATATCTTTCTAATAATAACATTGGAAATAATTTCATTACAATAGTTCCTGGTGCAGCTTGGAGTCAAAAACAATGGTCTGTTGACAACTATAACAATTTAATGAAAAGGTTAATTAAAGCATTTAACTCTAAAATTGTTATTTTAGGATCTACTAATGATATTATATGTGATCAAATTATAAAAAGTGAAAATATTATTAACCTTAAAGATAGAACTACATTAAGAATGGCAATGGGTATATTAAAATACTATAGGTAGCGATACAGGGTTGCTTCATATATCTGAAGCAATGAATACACCTGTTACAATGATTCTTGGACCTACATCACGAGAAACAGGAGCTGGCGTTGTTCTTGATGATTCTATTTTAATTGAAAATAAAGATTTATGGTGTAGACCCTGTTCCCAGAATGGAAGTAGGCCCTGTTATAGGAAAGAGCAATATTGTATGTCTGAAATAGATAGCGAAAAAGTGTTTAATAGTATCAACAATTCTATAAAAATATGAGATATATCTGGCTAACAGTTTACAATTTGATTATTTATCCATTATTTTTTGTATTGGCACTTTTTTTGATTCCATTTAATAAAAAAATTCGATTAGGTTTTTTTGGAAGACTTCAGTCTAAGAAAGAATTGCTAAAGTTTAAGAACAATACTTCTTTCTCAAAACATTATTGGTTCCATGTTTCTTCTCATGGAGAATACCAACAAGTACAATCTATTATCGCCGAATTAAAAAAGGACAATATTGGTATTATTGTTTCATTCTTTTCACCGTCAGGATTTAATAATGTAAATGATGAGAATATTGATTGTAAAATTTATTTACCTTTTGATTTTCTTATTTCTTTATATCGTTCTTTAAAGGTTGTTAATCCTTCTAAATTTATTATTGCTTCTTATGATGTTTGGCCGAATGTGATATCTGTATGTAAGATGTTGGGAATTAAAACTTTGTTAATTTCATTAAGAATTCATTCAAATAGTTTCAAACTTTCATTTATAGGAAGAAGTTTATATAGAGCTGTCTATGCTCAGATTAATCAAATTTTTACCGTTTCTTCTAAAGATTTATCAAATTTAAAAAAGATTATTAATAGTGAACGATTTATGGCAATGGGAAATCCTCGTTTTGATGTAGCTCATCTGAAATCAGAAGATGTTAGTATTAAAATTTCTTTAAATGATAGAATTGATAAAAAATTATTTTTATTTGCAAGTTTATGGCCTGAAGATCATAAAATATTATTTCCTCATGTATTTGATTTATTAAAACAACATTCAAAATCAAAAATTATTCTTGTTCCACATGAACTTTCAGAAAACATTATAGATAGCTATAAAAGGGCAGCAAAAGAAAATAACTTATCTTATAAGGTGATTGATAGATATCTTGATATGACGAATATTGAAGAAGATGTGATTATTGTCAATGCAGTTGGAATATTATACAAGTTGTATTGGCAGTCATATGTATCTTATATAGGAGGAGGGTTTTCGATTGGTGGAATTCATAATATTATGGAACCAGCTGTTGCTAGTAATCCTGTTATTTTTGGTAACAATTATTCAAATTCAAATTTTCTAGAAGCAAATCAATTGTTAAATAGTTCTGCCGCATTTTCTGTTAATTCATCTGAAGATTTGATGAATATATTTACAAACCTCTCAGATAAAGATTTTTATTTACATGCTAGCAATTCATCAAAAACTGTGATTGAAAATAATCTCGGTTCAACTAAAAAACTAATGTCTGTTATTATAGATGGGTAAAATTTTTAGAACTAGCGACATTTTTCTTATACCTAATTTGATTACTATTGCTAGGCTTTTTTTAATGATTCCGCTTCTTATTTCATATTATTTCGATTATATGATTTATTTTTATGCTTTATTAGTCATCACTATTATATCTGATTTTCTTGATGGAATTTTAGCAAGGCGTTTAAATCAGATATCAGAATTAGGAAAATTTTTAGATCCTTTAGCAGATAATTTAACTTTGTTCTTATTTTCAATCATTTTATCAATGAAAAGTTTAGTTCCAATTGAGTTTTGTATATTTTATTTTATTAGACAACTTATACTGCTTGTGATGTCTTTGATTTATCTACCTAAGATTAAGAGCATTGTTGGATCTAGCCTTATTGGAAAATGGGGCGTTGGAATTTTAACGCTCGGATTTGCAATATATGCAATTAAAATCGAATCTATATTTCCTATTGCAGAGATTTTTGTTTACATTGCTACTGCACTTCTTGCTATTAGCTTCTTTGATTATTTACGATTTTTTTATACAATTAGCGTAAAAAAATAAAACTTATTGTCACACTTTATAGATTGTTTTTTTTATTCATAAAACTTAAATTTAAAGAGACAATATGGCAGACTTTGAGATAGTTTCTGATTTTAATCCTTCTGGAGATCAACCAAGAGCTATTAATGAGCTCGTAGATGGCATTAATTCTAACATAAAACACCAAACTTTGTTAGGCGTTACAGGTTCTGGAAAAACTTATACTATTGCAAAAGTAATTGAAAAAGTACAAAGGCCAACTTTGGTGATATCTCATAATAAAACATTGGCAGCGCAACTATATGGTGAGTTTAAAAGCCTGTTTCCTAATAATGCAGTAGAATATTTTATAAGTTACTACGATTATTATCAGCCAGAATCTTATATGCCAGTTACAGATACTTTTATTGAAAAAGATTTCTCAATGGATGAAGAAATAGATAGACTAAGGTTAAAAGCTACAAGCTCTCTGGTAGAAAGAAGTGACGTAATCGTGGTAAGCTCTGTATCTTGTATATATGGCTTAGGCTCTCCTGAAGAATATAAAAATCAAATTATATCATTGAAAAAAGGTGAAAATATTAATCGAAGACAACTCACTGAATCTCTTGTTGATATTTACTATCAAAGAAATGATCAAGTTCTTGAGAGATGCAATTTTAGAATCATGGGAGATATTTTTGAAATATTTCCAGCATATGAGCAAAATGCCATTAGAGTTGATATTTTTGATAATAAGCTAGAATCAATTGTGACTTTTAATCCTATTACTGGTGAAGAAATAGAGGAGATTGAAGAAATTTTTCTTTATCCAGCAAAGCATTTTGTATCAGATAAAGAAAAAAACAAAAAAATAATTAAAGAAATAAAAAAAGATTTAAATGATAGGGTAGATTATTTCAATAAAAATGAGAAGCTATTAGAATCCCAAAGACTGAGCCAAAGAACCAACTTTGATATAGAGATGATTGATGAAGTAGGTTATTGTTCCGGAATTGAAAACTATTCTAGATATTTTGATGGAAGAAAAGCAGGAGAAAGACCTTGGACATTAATAGATTTTTTCCCCAAAGATTTTATAACTATAATTGATGAATCTCACGTAACTCTTCCTCAGATAAAAGGAATGTATAATGGAGACAGGAAGAGGAAAGAAAATCTTGTCGAGCATGGTTTTAGATTGCCTGCTGCTTATGATAATAGACCTCTTAAGATTGATGAATTTGAATCAATTCAAAATCAAAATATCTATGTTTCCGCAACTCCTGCTGAAAAAGAATTAGATTTGTCTTCTGGAGTTATCACAGAATTGATTAATAGGCCAACTGGATTATTAGATCCAATGGTAAGCGTCAAACCTTCTTCTGGACAAATAGAGGATTTAATTATAGAGATTAAAAAACGTGCTGAAAAAAAAGAAAGATGCTTAGTAACTACTCTTACAAAAAAAATGGCCGAAGATTTGTCAGAATATTTAAGTACAATGAACATTAGAGTAAGATATCTTCATTCAGAAATCAAAACAATCGAACGAGTAAAAATTTTAAGAGATCTAAGATTAGGAGACTTTGATGTATTAGTTGGAATCAATTTATTAAGGGAAGGGCTTGATTTGCCTGAAGTATCTCTTGTTGCAATTTTAGACGCTGACAAGGAAGGATTTTTACGATCGAAGAGTTCTTTGATTCAAACTGCTGGTAGAGCAGCTAGAAACGTAGAAGGAAAAGTAATTCTTTATGGTGATAAAAAGACTGATTCAATGCAACATTTGATTGATGAAACTAAACGAAGAAGGAAAATACAAGAAGATTTTAATAAGAAGAATAATATTATTCCTAAATCTATTGAAAAATCAAAAGATGAAATACTTGGTACAACCAAAGTTGCTGAATCATTTTCTGAAAATGAGATTAGTATAAAAAGAGATATTAAAACTGATAAATTTTTGAAAGAAGATAAGAAGATTGCACTTGAAATGATTAGGCAGGAGATGTTGGAAGCTGCGGAAAATCTTGAGTTTGAAAGAGCGGCAGTTTTAAGAGATGAAATTACAAATTTAGAAAGAGAAATTAATATTAGTAAATAAGAGGATAAAATGAATATTGATCTAATTAAACAACGAACTGGAATTGTTGGTGAAAGCGAAGAAATTAATGAAGTTTTAGAAACAGTTTCTCAAATTGCTGGCGTAGATATATCTGTTTTAGTTAATGGAGAATCTGGAACTGGTAAAGAGTTAATAGCAAAAGCTATTCACGCTGCAAGCAAGCGTGCTAACAATGATTTAGTTATTGTGAATTGTGGAGCTATTCCGGAAGGTATTATTGAAAGTGAGTTATTTGGACATAAAAAAGGTGCTTATACAGACGCAAGCGAATCAAGAAAAGGTTATTTTGAGACAGCAAACAAAGGAACAATTTTTCTAGATGAGATTGGTGATATGCCATTAGAAACTCAAGTAAAAGTATTAAGAGTTTTGGAAAGCGGAGAGTATATGAGGGTAGGAGATTCTAATTTGAAAAAAACAGATACTAGAGTCATCGCTGCTACCAATAAAGATTTAGCAAAATTGGTCAAGGAAGGGAAATTTAGACAAGATCTTTATTATAGACTCAAAACAGTTACAATCAATATACCATCTTTGAGGCATCGAAAAGGAGATATCAGGCTACTTGTTGAAAGGTTTGCTCTTCAATTTACTAGAACGAATAAAATTAAATATAAAGGGTTTACACCAGAAGCAATTAAGGTAATTCAGAGATTTGATTGGCCAGGAAATGTAAGAGAATTAAGGAATTTTGTGGAAAGTGTTTTAACCTTGGAAAAAGGAGAAAGAATTACTGCAGAAATTGTCGAAAAACAATTACATGATGAAAAAATAGTAGATTTTTCTGATAATCCAGCTTTACCTGTCGTGGTGAATCAACACCCAGATCAGGCAGAAAGAGAGTTGATATTGAGGCAATTATTATTTCTAAGGCAAGATATAGAAGAGTTGAAGCTAATATTAAAAGATTCTGATTTTTCAATGTTAAATTCCTCCAACAATATCAATGAAAATTTTGCCAATAAAATACATAATGATGGATTTGGAGATTTAGAAGATAATAACTTGATAAAAGAACAAGCTATAGGCAATTTCAAGACATCAGATTTAGATAAAGAGATGATTATAAGAACATTAGAACATTTTAATAACAATAGAAGAGCCGCAGCTAAATCTCTTGGTATGAGTGAAAGAACATTATATAGGAAGATTAATGATTATGGGATTGAAAAAAAGATTAATAAAGATAGCTAATTTCTCAATTATATTTTTACTCTCTGGGTGTGCGTATTATTCAATGGCTGGATCAATACCAGCCAATATTAAAAATGTATCAATACCTTTATTCGTTAATGAAACTTCTGAATTCGAATTGTCAGAAAAATTAACTAACAAAATTGTTGAACAGATTAGTGAACAAAATATTATAAAAGTTTCAAATAGCTTAAATGCTGATAGTATTATAAATGGTAATATAGTTTCAGTTTCAGATGGTCCTTATGCATTTAATGATAACGAACAAGTAAGCGAATATCGTTTTTCAATGAGAATAAAAGCAGTATGGATTGATAGTAGCGATGATGAAGAGCTCTTTGCAAAGGATTTTTCTTCCTTTGGAACTTATAGCATTGACAATGATCCTTCTTCTGATGGTTTAGATAATGATAATGATGGTTTAATTGATGATGCTGATAGTGATGAATTTGGAGATTCAAGAGAGCTTGCAATTAATGTTGCAATTGACAAAATTGCGATTGATATTGTGAATGCAGTACTATCAACATGGTAATATTATGAGTCAAACAGATATAAGAAATTTAAAAGATTTTATTGGTAAAGAAGTTCAAGTAAACGGTTGGGTTTACAACATGCGATCAATTGGAAAAATTTGGTTTGTTATCGTAAGAGATGGCACAGGTTATGTTCAATGTGTTGTATCAAAAGATGATGTAGCTGATGATATTTTCAAACTTGAAGATGTTTTAACTCAAGAATCTTCTCTTATTGTCAAAGGTATTGTCCAAGAAGATAAAAGATCTGAAAGTGGCGTTGAAATTATTGCGAAAGATATTGAAGTGGTTCATATTGCGGAGGAGTATCCAATATCTTTAAAAGATCATGGTGTTAGTTTTTTAATGGATAATCGACATCTGTGGTTAAGGTCAAAAAAACAATTTGCTATTATGAAGATTAGACAAAGAATAATCAAATCAATACGAGATTTTTTTGATGAAAGAGGTTTTGTCTTAATTGATTCTCCTATGTTTACTGGCAATGCTGTTGAAGGAACAACAACGCTTTTTGAGACAGACTATTTTAATAGGTCTGCATATCTAACACAAAGCGGTCAGCTATACCAAGAAGCTGGAGCTATGGCATTTGGAAAAACTTATTGTTTTGGACCTTGTTTTAGGGCTGAAAAATCAAAAACTAGAAAACATCTTACAGAATTTTGGATGGTTGAACCTGAAATTGCATATTGCGATATAAATCAAAATATGGATTTAATTGAAGAATTTATATCTTACATTGTTTCTGAATGTTTAGAGCATTGTTCTCAAGAGCTAGAAATTCTTGATAGAGATTTGTCAAAGCTAAAAAATATTGCTACACCATTCCCTAGAATATCTTATGATGATGCATTAAAAATACTGAAAGACAAGAATCATGATTTCGAATATGGAAGTGATTTTGGAGCTCCTGATGAAGAGGCAATAGCTTCTGAATTTGATAAACCTGTTATGATACACTCTTGGCCACACGAAACTAAAGCGTTTTATATGAAAAGAGATAGTTCTGATAAGTATGCATTAGGAGTGGATGTGATAGCGCCAGAAGGGTATGGAGAAATAGTTGGAGGAGGACAAAGAGAGGATAATCACGATTTGCTTGTTAAGCGCATTAAAGATCATGGTTTACCTCTTGATGCGTTTAAGTGGTATTTAGATTTAAGAAAATATGGCTCTGTTCCTCACTCTGGATTTGGATTAGGCCTTGAAAGAACTGTTTCTTGGATATGTGGAATTGATCATATTAGACAAACGATTCCTTTTCCAAGAACTATGGGAAGGCTTGAACCATAATGAAATTTAGCGGAAGAATTGCTGTTTTTGGTGGAAGAGAGATTACAGAGTCTATATATAATGACACCGTTGAGATTGGCAGAAAAATGGCTAAAGAAAATTGGCTGGTCTTTTGCGGTGGAGGTGAAGGAGTGATGGAAGCAATTGCTAAAGGAGTATCAATGGAAAATGGGACTTGCATTGGTATTTTGAAGGATAAAGACTTTAAAACTGGTAATCAATTTCTTACAATTCCTATTTCTACAGGTATGGATATAACAAGAAATGCGTTAATAAGCTATAATTGTGATGTTGGTGTAGCTATTTCGGGTGCTTATGGGACATTAAGTGAGATAGCTTATACGTTAGCACAAGATAAAAAATTGTTATGTTACAATAGCTGGGATATTCCAGGATCTATTCAGATTGATTCTGTTGACTCGTTAATCAAGGAAGTCCAAAAATGTCTCAATCAATAAAAGTTGGCCTTTGTCAAATTAATCCTATTTTAGGAGATTTTGATTATAACTATAATAAAATTTTAGATAGCTATAATGAGGCTATTAAACATAATTGTGAGCTTGTAGTATTTCCAGAAATGGTAGTCACAGGCTATCCTCCGCAAGATCTTTTATTATCTGATAAATTTATAGACAAAAATTTGTCCACGCTTAATGATTTTGTTAAACATGTTTCCAAAACTTGCATTCTTGGTTTTGTAAATAGAAAAGATGGGAAGCTATTTAACTCTGCAGCAATTTGTCGAGATGGAAAAATTGTAAAAATATATAATAAAATTCTTTTGCCTACATATGATGTTTTTGATGAAGACCGTTACTTCGAAAATGGTTCAGAGATTGGACAGTTTGATATTGATGTTAGCGGAAAAAATCTTAATTGTGTTATTCAAATTTGTGAAGATCTTTGGGAGGATGATTATAATCGAAAATTGTCCAAAGAAATTATAGATTTAAATCCAGACCTTATTATTAACATATCTTCTTCTCCATATCATAGAAATCGCAAAAATGTTAGAAAAGAATTAATTGCAAATAAATTTGCTGATGCTAATTGTCCTTTTATTTATTGTAATCTTGTTGGAGGGCAGGACGAATTGATTTTTGATGGAAATTCTTTAATACTTAATTCTGATATGAACCTTATTAAAGAAGGGAAATCTTTTGAAGAAGATCTTGTAATAGCAGATTTATCATCTTCTCCTATCGATGAAAAAAGCGAAGAAATAAATGGAGAGATATATCAAGCATTATGTCTTGGTATAAAAGATTATTTCCGAAAAACAGGACACAAAAAAGCTGTAATTGGTTTGAGTGGAGGCATTGATTCAGCCCTTGTTGCATGTTTAGCGGTTGATGCACTTGGATCAGAAAATGTTTATTTAGTTTCTATGCCTTCTCGATTCTCTAGCGATCATAGTAAAGCTGATGCAAAAGAATTAGCAGCAAACTTAAATGCTAATTTTGAAACAATTGATATTGATGATTTATTTCAAAAATATTTAGATACACTAGACCATAAATTCAAAGGAATGGAGACCAATGTTGCTGAAGAGAATATACAGTCACGAATTAGAGGGAATATATTGATGGCATTTTCCAATAAATTTGGCTGTTTAGTCCTTTCAACAGGGAACAAAACAGAACTTGCATTAGGATATTGCACTCTTTACGGTGATATGAGTGGAGGTTTGTCTGTAATTGGTGATTTATCAAAAACTGATGTATATAATCTTTCAAAGTGGAAAAATAAAAATTCAAATAATGTTATTCCTGAAAACTCTATTACAAAAGCACCATCAGCAGAATTGGCTGAAAACCAAATTGATCCTTTTGACTATGATAATATTAGCCCAATTGTAGATAAGATTATCTATAATGAATCTTTTGATAAAGACTTTTCTGATAAAGATGGTATTAGAAAAAAAATTAATCAAAATGAATTTAAAAGAAGGCAAGCAGCGCCAATATTGCGTATCAGCAGAAAAGCCTTTGGTATTGGTAGGCGTTTTCCTATAGTTAATCACTTTCATGAGTGATGTCAAAAACATACGAAACTTTTGTATTATTGCTCATATTGATCATGGGAAATCTACTCTTGCAGATAGATTATTAGAGTTTACTGGTACAATATCTAAGAAAAAGATGAAAGATCAAGTTCTTGATAATATGGAGCTTGAAAGAGAAAGGGGAATTACCATTAAAAGCCATTCAATTAGGATGTCTTTTAAGAATCACACACTTAATCTTATTGATACCCCAGGTCATGTAGATTTTTCTTATGAAGTTTCACGTACGCTTTCTGCAAGCGAAGGTGCACTATTAGTTGTTGATGCAGCTCAAGGAGTTGAAGCTCAAACAGTTACAAATTATTTATTAGCAGTTGATAATGATCTTAAAATAATTCCAATAATAAATAAGATTGATCTGCCTAATGCTGATATAGAAAATGTGAAAAAACAAGTTATCGAATTAACTGGGTGTGAAGAAGAAGAAATTTTGCTAGCAAGCGCAAAAAGTGGAGAAGGCATTGAAGATATCTTAGATACAATTATTGAAAATGTACCATGTCCAATTTCTTCAAAAAATAATGAATTAAAAGCTCTTATTTTTGATTCTATTTTTGATAAATATCGTGGAGTTATTGCATATGTTCGCGTTTACGAAGGCTCTATCAAGCCTGGTATGAAAATTAAATTTTTTTCACATGATGTTTATTATGATGTTGATGAAGTTGGGCATTTTGTGATTGATAGAAAAAAATCTACATCTCTTGAAGAAGGTGAAGTTGGTTACGTTATCGCAAACATTAGAGATATTGAACATGTTCTTCCAGGAGATACAATTACAACTGTTAAAAATTCTTGCACTGAAGCGTTGCCAGGTTTTCAAAAAATTAAACCAATGGTTTTTTCAGGGTTGTTTCCTTCAGATGCAGATGATTATGACGATCTACGTACAGCGCTAGAGAAGCTTAAACTTAATGATGCATCGTTGCTGTTTGAACCCGAAGTAAGTGACGCTTTAGGGTTTGGATATCGATGTGGTTTTTTAGGATTGTTGCATATGGAGATAATTCAAGAAAGATTGGAGCGCGAATTTAACCTTTCAATTGTAACAACAAGTCCTAATGTAAAATATTTAGCAAATCTTAAAGATAAAACACAGGTTGAAGTTCATAGGCCTGCATTATTGCCTCCACCTAAAATTCTAGAGTCTATCCTAGAACCAATAGTCATGGCAGAAATACTGACTCCAGCAGAATATATCGGTAACGTAATGAAAATTTGTCAAGATAGAAGAGGAAAGTATAAATCAACATCTTATTTATCAAAATCTAAAGTGCAATTGTTATATGAATTACCATTGGGAGAAATCATATTTGATTTTTATGATTCTATTAAATCAGCTTCCAAAGGCTATGCTTCTTTTGACTATACATTCAAAGAATACAGAGAAAGTAAATTGGATAAACTAGATATACTTATTAATAAAGAACCTGTAGACGCATTATCAATGATTTGTTCAAAAGAAGATTCTTATCATCGTGGTTTAGCCTTATGTAAAAAACTAAAAGAACTTATTCCAAGACAGCAAATTCAAATTCCAATTCAAGCATCTATCGGAAGTCGAGTGATTGCAAGAACAAATATTCCTGCATTCAGAAAAAATGTCACTGAAAAATTATATGGTGGCGATGTTACAAGAAAAAGAAAACTTCTTGAAAAACAAAAGAAGGGTAAGAAAAGAATGAGAATGATTGGTAAAGTTGAAGTTCCTCAAGAAGCTTTGTTGGCTGTTTTGAAGATATCAAGATGATTAAAGATTATATAGAAAAATCAAGATCCCCTTGGTATAGTTTTATTTTCGCATTCCCTGCATTAGTTATATATGAATTAGGTCTTTTTTGGATGAGAAATGTTGAATTTACATATATTCAAAATGGTGCCGACGTTTTAATAGAGCAGATAATTTATAATTCTAGCTTTGAAGTATTGCATGTTAGTTCAACAATTTTTTTTATAGCACTAATTTTTGTTTTAGCATATCAAAAGAAAAAATTTAAATCACTTCAGATCAATATGAAGTATTTGAATTTTATGATTATCGAATCACTAATTTATGCTTCTGTGCTATTTTTTATTATGGGCAATATTTACTTGATGGATGTTTCTTCGAATGATTTGTTATGTAATATTATCTTATCTTTTGGTGCTGGCATTTATGAAGAACTTATATTTAGAGTGTTACTTATTTATGTTTTTATACAATTAATGAAATTTTTGTTTCGATTAGGAAATTTTTCTTCACAATTATATGCTATTTTCTTCTCAGCGATATTGTTTTCTCTTTTTCATTTTATTGGAATAGAATCTTTTAATAATGAAGCATTTGCTGTTAGGTTTATTGCTGGTATTTTTCTTGCAATATTATATGTTCAGAGAGGTTTTGGCATCACAGCAATAACTCATTCAATTTATGATATATTTGTTATTTTTCTATTAACTTAAAAGATGAACAAAAGATTTATTTTTACTTTATTTTTTAGCTATATATTTTCTCAATCTTCAATTGATACATTGTCGGTTACGGTTTATCCAGAGTACTATTATCAAGGTGTAATGGTAGAGTATAGATTTGATAAAAATAGCACTGAAAAACATACATTTAACTTACAGTCAACCGAAATTGATTCTGTTCTCTACCTGGTATCTAAAGGTGATGAGTTTTTTGAACAGGTAGTTGAGGTTGATAATCAACTAATTCCTTCCATTGACAAGGAAGGAGAACATAAAATATATTTATTCCTAGATAAATATAGCCAAGTTCCTGGTTTAAGAGATTTTTCTTATCAGTTTAACGCATTAAGTGATATCAAAACATTGATTGTGGCATTCCAATTACCTTTTGCATCTGAAAATTTTATTCCTAATGCCAATAATATTGCTTTAGAAGAGGTTGGCGATCAAAATGGACTAACTTTTTTGCAAGGAATACTAAATGATTATAGGTCAGATGAATTGATCGATATTTCTTTCAGTTATTTTAATCCACATGGTTTGACTTCTATACAATATTCTGCAAATATAAGCGTAGATAATATTCCTCAAAATATTTCACCACCTACATCAAGAGATAAATTTGTTACTTATCCTTTTTTAACATGGGAACCAATGCTAATCTTTTTAATATTAACCTTAATACTGGTATTTTTATATGGAAATTCTCAAAGAAAGAACAATAGTTAAAACATTATTACTTATTTGCTTAATTCTTTTATCTGGCTGTGATACAAAAAGAGATTCAGTTGGAGGGAGTGATGATTTGATAGTATTGGCAGCAAAAGAAGATCGAGATAAGGTAAAAAGCCTTTTATCTACTGTTTTTAATGATACTTTATTAACTCCAGAGCCAGAGTCCTTATATAAGGTTAAGTTTTCTGATCCTTCTAATTATAATGCTTTAAAAACTCAAACAAATCTTATTATTGCTTCTATTGGTGATTTTGATCTTAATCCTGCTACAAAATTGGCAAAGAACTTGCTTGGAGAAACACAATTTAACCAAACACTGGAAGGACCTCCTGTTATTCTATCTAGAGATCAATTTGCTAAAAATCAGTTATTTATGATTATAAGCGGTTCTGATTCATCAATGATTAAAGATTATTTGATAGAAAACGGTGAATGGATAAAGCAACAGTACGATGAAAATTTTGACAAAAAACAATCTAAATATTTGATAGATGCGCAACATCAAGAAGAAAAAGAACTTCTTTTGTTAAGGAAACATGGTTGGAATATTAATTTGCCTTGGGGATGGGAAATTATTAAAGATGAATCCAATTTTGTTTGGATTGGACAAGAAATGCCATTCAGATGGCTATCAGTTTATTGGCGAGATGGAAACTATTTTTCAAAAGAAGAAGCCATGAGACTAGCAAATAGTTTCCCAGAAGAATATTTCAAATCTATTCAATATAATGAAAATTTCATTTCAGTTGATTGGGTTGATTATAGGAGTGATGCTGCTTATAAAATATCAGGATTATGGGAATCTATTGAAGGAGCAAAAGGAGGACCATTTGAAGGATATTTATTTTATGATTATGATTCAGATAGAACATTCTATATTAATTATCTAGTATTCAATCCAGATGGAAGAAAAGCATTTTATATAAGACAAATGAATGTTATTGCTAGAACTCTTAAGGTACAGTAATGAAAAAATTAATTATTCTTCCAACATATAACGAAGCAAAGAATATTTCCAAAACGATTGATGTTATTTTGTCTTTGGATATTGAACTTGACATACTTGTTGTAGATGATAATTCTCCTGATGGAACAGCAGATTTAGTAAAAAATAATTATCAAGATTCTGTAACTGTTAAAGTGAGACCTAAAAAAGATGGATTAGGATCTGCCTATGTATTTGCTTTTGATTGGGCGTTAGAAAATAGCTATGATTCTATCATACAAATGGATGCAGATTTATCTCATGACCCTCAAGAGATTCCTGCAATGTTTGAATTACTTTCAGATAATGATTTGGTAGTAGGAAGTAGATATTATGGCGGATTAAGAGTCATAAATTGGCCAGTAAGACGTTTATATATTAGCTATTTCGCAAATCTTTATGCTAGACTTATTACTGGAGTGCCCATTAAAGATTTGACTGCCGGATTTAAAGCGTGGAGAGCAGATGCATTAAGAACAATTAATTTTAATGAATGTTCTTCGCAAGGTTACTGCTTTCAAATTGAAACAGCATTTCGTGCCTATCAAAAAAATTGTAAAATTATAGAACATCCAATAACTTTTACAGATCGTACTGTTGGGGAATCTAAAATGGATAGATCTGTTGTTATTGAAGCTATTTTGAAGGTATGGTTATTTGGTTTTTGGAGATTATTTAGATTAAAAAGATAAAATGAAAAAATATTATTTAGACTTTGAAAAATCGCTTAAAGATTTTGATGATGAAATTCAAAATTTAATTTCTATTGATTCTGAATCAGAAAAATTAGATCAATTAAGGAATATGAGATCAGAAAAAGAAAAAGAAATTTTTTCTAATCTAAATCCTTGGCAAGTAGTTCAATTAGCAAGACATCCTAATCGACCTTACACTATGGATTATATTTCAAGCTGGTGTGATGATTTTATTGAATTGCATGGTGATAAAGCATTTTCTGATGATAAAGCGGTTGTAGCTGGAATTGGAACTATAGATAGTCATCGTGTAGCAATTATTGGTCAGCAAAAAGGCAGAAATACAAAAGAAAATTTGCATAGAAATTTTGGAATGATGAAACCAGAAGGATATAGAAAAGCATTACGAGTCATGAAAATGGCAGAAAAATTTAATTTGCCTATAATAACTTTAATCGACACTCCTGGAGCTGATCCTGGCGTTGCAGCTGAAGAAAGAGGTCAAGGTTATGCAATTGCAAACAATTTAATGGAAATGGCATCGATTGAAACGCCTATATTGTCAGTTGTTATTGGTGAGGGCGCAAGCGGTGGAGCTTTAGGTATTGGCTTATGTGACAAGATGTTAATGTTACAAAATACATGGTTTTCTGTAATTAGTCCTGAAGGTTGTGCTTCAATTCTTTGGCAAGATTCTTCAAAAGCACCAGAAGCAGCTGCTGCATTAAAGCTTACCCCTAAAGATTTGATGGAACATGATATATGTAACATGATTGTTTATGAACCAACAGGTTGCGCACATCGTCATTTTGATGAGACCCTTGATATTTTGAAAAAAGCAATAGTAGAAGAAATAACCTTATTAAAAGAGAAAAACGTTAAAGAGTATTTACATTCAAGAATAGAAAGATATGATAAGCTTGGTGCGTTTAGAGAGCTTTAATATAAATCAAATCTGTTATCTTCAATTTCAGAATCGTCACGCAATCCTTGTAACCAATTGCTCCATATAAGATTTTGTCTTTGTATAATTAGACTGAATTTTAGTGACTCTTTCTTTTCTTCAAAATCTTTTTCATTTAATTCATCAATCTCTAAAACTTTAACAAAAGCTTGTCCACGAAGTGTTGGCAATGGACCTAATAAATCACCTTTTTCAGAGTTAATTAGAGCGCCTGCAATATAATTGCTCTTTCCTATTGAATCAAAACTTCCAATCAAATTTCCACTTGTTTCTTTTACATATTCAAAATTTGGATTTTCTTCAGAAAGCTTTAATAAATCTAAATTTTCGTTTACAATACTGTCAGCAATACGTTTAATTTCATCATCTTTTATATTTCTAGTTGATTGTTCTATTAAGGTTTCTTTTACGGTTTCAAAAGACAGTGTTTTTTTATCTGATATTTGATCTAAATAACAGACAATAAAATAATCATCATTTTCTACATAATCTGATACTTCGCCAACCTCACTATTGAAAGCAAATCTTACAGCATCTCTTGCTACGCCAATATCATCTATAAATATTGATTTTTTCTGAACAGCACTTGCATCATGAATTTCCATCCCTAATGAATCTGCTAAGTCAAAAAATCCATATTCTTTTGACTCTAAAGAGAATATGCTTGATAGGTTGCGCAATCTATTTTCTGTATCTTTTCCTGGTAAAATTCTTAATAATATATGTGATGCATTTACTTGTTCTTCGCCTTCTTGGTTAGTTCGCTTGTCATCAATCTTAATAATGTGATATCCAAATTGAGTTAGAATAGGGCCAACTACTTCGCCTTTATTTGCACCAAAAGCTGCTTCTTCAAATTCTTTTACCATTTGGCCTTTATTAAACCATCCAAGTTTTCCACCATTTAAAGAATCTGGATTTGCGCTATTACCTGGATCTTCTGTATAGGAATTTGCTAAATCAATAAATGATTCGCCTTGGTTAATACGATCTATTAAGGTTGTCATTTCTATTTCAACTCGAAGTGAATCGCTATATTCAGATACGATAGGCCATTTCACATATTTCATATGACGCATTTCTGGTTCTTCATAGTCATCGATATTTTCATTATAAATATTCATTAATTCTTCTTCAGATGGTTCTAAAGCAAAATCTTCTGCAATTGCTTTATCTGTTATATGAAGAACTTCAAGATTGTAATTAATAAATCTCTGTCTATAACTATCAACGATATCTTGATTAGATGTTGATGCAGCATTAATAATTATTTGTTGCAGTTTATAATTTGGTAAATAAATATTTTGCATAAACTCTTCAATAGGGCGCCAGTCTAATTCTCCTGGATTGGTTACTGCTTCCATATATTTTTCTAAGTCAAACTGTCCATCAGTTCTAAAGATAGGACTGCTTTGTAAAAAAGCAGGTGGATTATTTTGAAGTTGATATAACACTTCACCATCTGAAACCAAGATTTTATTTTCTTCTATTTGTTCTTGGATTAATAAGTCTTGGATTAACCTTTCCCATACTACAGCTCGAACATATTCTCTATCTGCATCATTCATATTTTCGCCTGATTGCTTTTCAATACGAGAAATTTCATCAAATACCAATCTGTTGAAATCATCAACAAGAATCGGTTTTCCATTTAATGATCCAACATTGCTGGAAGAATTTTGTCCAAATATATCGACAACACTTGCACCACCAACCAAACCTCCAACTGCCATACTAGCAATAAAAAGAATAAGGATAGCCCACATAACTACCTGCATTTGGGTGCGCATATTTGTAATGATTCCCATAGGTGTGCAATTTATAGAAGTATCAAAGAGAATGCAAAATTATTTAGATGATATTTTTTAAAAGTTTCTTTATTATAAGCCATGCGTAAAGTTATAATTTTATCTTTTTTAACCGTTATTTTTGCTCAAAACAAGACTTTAGAGCTGCAAGATGTAATGGGTGGAACGTTTCGTTATGATAGAATTGGGAGCTATAATTGGGTTAATAATCAAGATGCATATTATTTTTCTGAATCAGACTCTCTTGGAAAACATTTTTATGTATATGGTTTAGCAAAAGGAGATACAACAAAAGCATTTAGTATATCCAAAGATCAATTAAATCGTTTTAGTCATCGTTTTAGTAAAGATCAGTCACATCTATTATTAAAAACAAATAGTATTAAAATATGGAGACATTCTTCTTATGGAACCTATCATGTTTATGATATTGCTAATAATACTATTGTTCCAGTTTCTGCTAATCCTGATAGTTTGAGGAATGTAAAAATATCACCAGATAATAAATATGTTTCTTATGTAAGAAATGATAATAATCTTTATTTGTTTTCATTAGAAGGTTCTGAAGAAATACAATTAACAACTGATGGAAGTGAAACACTCCTGAATGGCCATTTTGGATGGGTTTATGAAGAAGAATTTGGAAGTTATGATGCGTATAGATGGAGCCCTTCAGGCAATTATCTATTATTCTGGCAAGAAGATCAATCCATGGTAGAAAAATTCCCTTTAATTGATCAAATGTCTAAATATCCAACAGTAAAATATATCTATTACCCTAAAGCTGGACAAACAAACCCAACAGTTAAACTTGGGCTTATCGATTTAAGTTTATTGCATGAAGAACCTGCAGTTGAGGAACAAATTGAAGAAGTGCCTGCAGCTGAGGAAAAAGATCACAATCATCACTACATATCTTGGGTAAATCTTCCAGAAGATACTTATTATATACCGAATGCTATTTGGCACAAAAACAAAGATGATTTATATATTACAACTTTGAATCGTAAGCAAAATGATTTGAAATTCTTTAGATATGATTTAATAGAAAATGAATCAACGCTTGTTCTAAATGATAAAAACGAAACTTGGGTAGATGCATATGACTTTTTTGGAAGTCCAGGTCTTTTCAATATAGATGTTTTAAACAATGATGAAATTATATGGATATCTGAACGCGATGGATTTAAGCATATATATAGAAGTCGTCCTGATGGTCAGTTTATTAATCAAATTACAAGAGGAAAATGGGAAGTAAATGGAATCAATGCTATTGATGAAGAAAATGAAATTATTTATTTCTCAGCAAAAAAAGAATCTGAGATTGAAAATCATATATATTCAGTAAGATTTAATGGTTCGAAATTAAAACGTTTGACATCTGAAAGAGGATCTCATTCAGCAAATTTCTCTCCTACAAATAATTTTTTTATTGATTCTTATTCCAGTTTTACTGTTCCATACAAAACAGTATTGAGAAATAGTAATGGCAATTCAAAGCGCATGTTGGCTGAAACAGATCGCACACAATTTGATGAATACGGATTTACTTATCCTCGTATAATTAACTTATTTACTGATGATGGAACACGTTTAAATGCAATGATTACGTTACCGCATAATTTTGATTCTATGGAACAATATCCTGTCATTCTTTATAATTATGGCGGACCAGGTTCTCAGATGGTCAACAATAGATGGGGAGCAGGGAATCATACTCTTCATCAATATTTTGCTCAAAGAGGATTTATTATTTTTTCATTCGATAACAGAGGCACTGGAGGTAGAGGAAAAGCTTTTAAAGATATGGCATATGGTGATTATGGAAAATATATGGTTAAAGACCATATAGATGCTGCAAAGTATCTTCAAAGCCTTCCTTATGTTGATGGTGATAGTATTGGTGTTTGGGGTTGGAGCGGTGGAGGCTATCTAACCAATATGTGTATGACACTTGCAAGTGATTATTTCAAAGCTGGTGTTTCAATTGCGCCAAATGTTGATCCATTGTTATATGACACTATATGGACAGAAAGGTATATGGGATTAGTAGAAGAAAATCCAGAAGGGTATAAAAATGCTTCCGTATTGACACATGTAGATAAGGCACAAGGATATTTGCTACAAATTCATGGTACTGCTGATGATAATGTGCATCATCAACATTCGATTCATTTAGCAAAAGCTTACGCTGAACATGGAAAAGAAATGGAGATGTTCTTATATCCAAACGGTGATCATGGAATGAGCAATAATAATTTTCTAACTAGCGAATATAAAGCAGATGGTTGGAAAAACAGAAAACACTTATACCAGAAAATGGTTAGTTTTTTTATGGAACATCTATCAGATGAAAAATAATCCTTTAATTCTATTAATCTTTTTTCTTATTTCATGTAATGTCGGAGAAGTACATGATGCAATACATGGTTCAAGCTCTGGTAGAGATTTATCTAATTACGGAGAACCAAGCACTCCATTAATATTGATATCAATTGATGGTTTCAGATGGGACTACCTTGACAAAACAGAAACTCCAAATCTTGATCGACTTGTATCAAATGGTTCAAAAGCAGAAGGTTTAAAAACGGTTTATCCTAGCAAAACTTTTCCAAATCATATAAGCATTGTTACTGGTAATTATCCATCTAATCATGGTATTATTTCAAACTATTTTTATGATAGTGATTTTGATGAATATTTTTATATAGGCGCAGGGAGTAAGGCAGCTCAGGAAGGTAAATGGATTGAAGCTGAACCAATATGGGTAACGGTAGAAAAACAAGCTAAAAGAGCAATGATTATGTTTTGGCCAATGTCTGATGCTGAAATTATGGGAATCCGTCCATCAAAGTATTTTGTGTACAATGAAACTCCAACTAACATAGATCGTATGGACCAACTTCTTTCATGGTTATTGCATGCTGGAAATGCTAGACCATCGTTTTTGGCTTCATATTTTAGCATAGTCGATAGCATAGGACATTCATATGGTCCAGATGCAGATGAAACAATTGAAGCTATTAGAGATGTTGATAAAGCCATTGGGCATTTGATAGATGGATTAGAATCACAAAATATTCTCAATGAAGTAAACATTATGATTGTTTCAGATCATGGAATGACTGAAACACCTGATACAAAAGTCATTAATATTGCTGATTATATTAATTTAGATGACGTTGTAACCATTGGAGGAGGTCCGTTCATGGAAATTCGTCCAAATGAAGATAAGTTAGAATCTGTTTATCAGGCTTTGCAAAATATTGACAATACGCAAGTTTTTAAAAAAGAAGATATTCCTGAAAAATTTCATTATAAAAACAATGATCGTATTGAACCAATCCTGTTGCTTGCAGATGAACATTGGAGTATAATGAAGCCAGGACGCACTCCTGCTGCTGGGTCACATGGCTATGATCCAGATTATCAATCAATGAATGGAATTTTTATTGGACATGGTCCTGCATTCAAATCTGAATTTTCTGGTCCAGAGATTCAACTTGTACACTTATATGAAATGATGTGCAAGATTTTAGATATTACACCTGCTAGCAATGATGGTAGTTTAGATGTTGGTAGTGTTTTTCTAAAAGACTAAGATAAAGAACGATTTTTCTGGCTATCTTCTTTTTCAACTTGTAGTGCTATTTTCTTAAATCGATTCATAGCTTCTTTATGATCTTTAGTAATAGAAATTAAATCGTCTGCCCATTCTATATTTGAATTTCCTACTAATTCTTCAAGTCGATCAATACTATTAGTAAACATTTTTGGTAAGAATGAAGGCGTAGGACTTCCTCCAGTTCCTTTTGCTTTAGTTTGATGCTGATATGGATCTGGTGAACGTAAAATATATGACACAACCATTTTATAATGATCAATACGATGTTGAATAAGCCATCGTACTGAATTTGCTAACTGTCGTTTTGTTGAATCATTGCCTTCAACATCATTGAAAAATGAAGAATTTTCAATCGCATCTTTTGTCTTTACAATTAACGCATGATGAGCAGGAGGGCGATAGCCTACACGAAATGATTTTAATAGCTTCGTTAGCGAATCAATTTCGCAATCACAGGATGCTAAACATTCATCGGATACAAATCCGTTTTCAAGAATATTTTCAATAATAATACAGTCTACTTCATCATCACATTCATATGCTTTTGTATATTTGCCAACTCCAGTTATCTCATCTCCTAATGGGTGGTAAGAACTATTAGCGCCTGTCTGTCCATGCAAATTAGAAAGATAGCACCCCTTTGAATCATATTTTTCATCATAGGTATCACCGCATTGATCAAAGAACAATCCTTTCTCATCATAAATACGTCCTTGATTTCCATACAATCCTTGAATAAAAATTCGTACTTCTTTATTGTATAAATCAGGATCACTGACTTTCCACATACAATTAAATATTTTGTTTGATAGATGTAATGCTTCTGAAATTTTCTCTAGATTTTCGGGTAAATTTTTCTTGTTAACCGCGTTCAAGGCCCCTTCAATCATAGTCTTTGAAGTATTCTCCATCGCAAGATGTGTCATACGAAATCCTTGTTCATTTTTATCAATATCATGAAAGGATACAACCGGTTTAATAGAGCGTATATATTCAACAATTGTATCATTATTATCTGATAGAGAAATATTGGTATTAGGCAAAATTCCAGAACGTAATACATAATCTGCTGCATATTCAAATTCTGGTTGTTGTCCAATAATTCGTGATGATAAAAGTAGTAAGCCAGATAGTGGCCAAGGAATAAAAGAACATGCTGTTTTTTCTCCATTGAATATTGGTTCAATTTTTATTCCATTTGCTAACCACGATGTCCAACACCTTACATCTGCAATCAAATTGGCCGATTCTTCTGTTGGATTTTTAACATGATTTTTTACATGCTCTATAAAGTTGTCCATTAAGCTACTATCTAGAGATGCAACTTCTTTAAATAATGCTTTTTTACCAATTAATCCTGTTTTTCCATTAAGATGTACAGTCATTTCTGCAGCAAGGTCACTGATAACATTAAATGGAGCTGGTAAAGGCTTTACGGTGGATCTACACAATGTAGAATTTGGTTGCCAAATTAATTCAGATGTTTTTTGTATAAGGTTTGCATCAAACTTAATTCCAAATAATTCTTCTGTAAAATTGATACCGTTACCTAAATAAGGAAATCCGTTCTCAGCATTAATAGTGATGTTTGTTTTCAATGTATTATAATAGATTGTTAATATAGTTTACAACAGATGGGTCATTCCATAGCGCAGATCCAACATCTTTTACTAGAATTTTTCCTTTACGATTCACAATAAAAGTAGTTGGTATTCCACTTGTTGCAAATAAATCATCATCTGTAATTATTTTATATATAGGAAGATATTTCAATGATTCATCCTTTGGAATATAGTCAATAATTGTTTGAGCATCTTCTTTAGATAAATAAAGGAATACAATCTCATTGTTGTCTTTATATTCATTGTAAAGTTCTGCCATATTTGGCATTTCAGCTAAACAAGGATTACACCATGTTGCCCAATAATTAATAAATAAAATTTTATCTTGAAAATCTCTTAGTGAAAATTGTGTGCCATCTAAATCTTGAAAAAGAAGCATATTGGAATCAAAATCTACGCTGGTAACTTCCATTTCTGGAGCAGTCATTTCTGGTTTTTCCATAATTTCTTGAATGTATTTAACAGCAACAGATTTATAATAGCCTTTATAATCTTCCAGATCTTCCTTTAGATTATAATTCAGATATAATGTATATGCTAATGCTCCAATCAGCACAATCACCAGCCATACATAATTTTTTAACTTTATTGTATTGTTAAGCATTGTTCAATCTGCTAAATATTTACTTTTTTAAATATAAAGAAGTTATATTTATAACAGAGGATTTAAAATGGAAAAATTAGGATATTTTTTAATCACTGCATTCTATGTTGTTCTTATTGTTCTTACCTTACAAGACATTGAAGAATTTTATCCAGAAGGACTAGTATTACTGTTGATTTATAGTGGTTTATTTATATTATTTATTAAAGTTTTAAAAGAGCGTTTAGGTAACAAAGAAGACGATTATTATTCAAAGGAAGTTCATAAATGATTGTTACAACTCAAGATAAAGTAGAAAATAGAACGATTTCTCAAACATTAGGCGTTGTAAGCGGTCAATCTATTCGAGCACGACATGTTGGAAAAGATATATTGGCTGGATTACGAAATCTAGTTGGTGGAGAGATTACTGAATATTCGAAATTGATGGCTGAATCAAGACAGCAGGCAATGGATCGCATGGTAAAAGCTGCACAAGAGAAAGGCGCAGATGCGATTGTTGGTGTACGTTTTACAACATCCATGTTGCAAGCAGGTGCATCAGAGATCTTTATTTATGGTACAGCAGTTAAATTGTAGTAATGTATCAAAAGATATTTCAAATTGATCATCTGCATTTTAAGATATTCTATTCAAAAGATTCTTTACTAAAACTGATTTGCACGCATCAGAAAAAAGACTTAATTGATCAACAGATTTCGTTAAATATTGCTCAATCAAGCAATCTAAAATTTGCAAAACATGTACAAGAACAATTGGATGCTTATTTTCAACGCAAATTAAAAAAATTTGATGTTCCCTATAACATTGAAGGTAGTGCTTTTTTAAAAAAAGCATTATCGCAAATTGAAAAAATTCCTTATGGAAAAACTAAAAGTTACAAGCAGGTTGCAAATTTAGTAAAACAACCATCTGCATGGAGAGCGGTAGGGCGTGCAAGTGGAGCCAATCCTATTCCTATTATCATCCCATGTCATCGCGTGATTAAAAGCAGTGGTGATTTAGGAGGATATAGTGGCAATGGAGGCGTTCTTTTTAAATCATATTTACAATTACTGGAGAAAAAATGAAAAAATATATTTTAATAGCAATGCTATCAGTTGCAATTGCACAAAATACAAACCAAGAAATTATTACTTTTGAAAGCGCAAATCCGTTTTCGTTTGAAGAAATCATTGTGCATTTAGATGATCAAGATACCCAAGAAGTATTTGGGACATTAACTTTGCCTGATAATTATAATCCTGATACAAAATATCCACTTATTATAGGGGTTGCAGGAAGTTTAAATTGGGGTACCCATCATTTAGAATACTTGAAAATGTATCAAGAAATGGGTTTTGCAACGTTTCAATTACAAAGTTTTGATAGTCGTGGAATACAATCAACAGTTGGTAGCCAAATAGAAGTGACAACGGCTATGGTTATTTTAGATGCTTATCGTGCCTTAGAAGCACTTAGTATGCACCCAAATGTTGATATTAATCGTGTAGATTTTATTGATTCGGGAATGGACAATGATAGCTATCATCTATTTCCCTCCATTCCATCTTATACAATTTATGAGGATTATCTCCTATTTAAAACAGAGGACCTC
>LULT01000025.1_pt1 | contig 31618 bp, 30 predicted proteins | sample 728141 | NCBI WGS metagenome assembly LULT01 (sample SAMN03860282, study PRJNA289734) | marine metagenome | biome: seawater column; feature: ocean; material: water; isolation source: Red Sea water column Station 108 - depth 100m | place: Saudi Arabia: Red Sea | collected 2011-10-15 | depth 100 m | reverse complement strand
CCTCAAACTATCATTACACTTCCTCTTTTAGAGGGGACAGATGGTGTAGAAAAAATGTCAAAATCATACGATAATTACATTGCATTAGACGATTCTCCTGAGGATATGTATGGAAAAATTTTATCAATTAGCGACGATATGATATTGAAATACTATAGATTAGCAGTATTTGCTGATAGAAATAAGCTAGAATCAGTGGAAGAACAATTAAAAGATTCATCAATTAATCCTCGTGATATTAAGAGAGAATTAGCCAAAGATTTGGTTTCTCGCTACTATAATGATTCTGATGCACAAAGAGCAGAAGAAGCATTTGATCAAATTTTTGTAAAGAAAGATGTTCCAGATGAAATGCCAACATTTAATCTTAGTTCAGATTCTGTTTTAATTGATGTTCTAGTATCGGAAGAATTGGTTTCGAGCAAAGGTGAAGCAAAGCGTTTAATTGGACAAAATGCTGTTAAAATTAATGGAGAAGTTTGTAACGATCCTTCTCATATTCTCAAAAAAGACGGTGCAGAGCTTATAATTAAAGTTGGAAAAAGACGTTTTCTAAGAGTATTAACCTGAGAAAATTACGTTTCTACAATTTTTTTGTTACTCAAAGTAAATTATTCTCATAAATTCGGTAGTTATTTTTAATATAATTTAGGAAATTTTATGTCTAACAATACTGTCGAGGTCAAAAGTGACAATTTTGAAGATCTTGTACTTAAGTCAGAAAAACTTGTGATTTTAGATTTTTGGGCTGAATGGTGCGGTCCATGTAAAGCTATAGCACCTATTCTAGATGAAATTTCGGATGAATTTAGCGATAAAGTACTGATAGGTAAGGTAAACGTAGATGAAGAGTCAGAACTAGCTGGAAAGAACGGAATTCGCAGTATACCAACTTTATTCTTCTTTCATAAGGGAGAAATAGTACATCAAGAAGTTGGTCTTCAGTCAAAACAGGCATTGGTAGATAATATTACCCGAATTATAGAAGGTTAATATTAAGTAATTTAATTTAGTGACAGAGAAAACTATTCATAAAACCATTATTATTGGTTCTGGCCCTGCGGGACTGACTGCTGCGATTTATGCAGCAAGAGCTAATCTCAATCCAATTGTTTTCGAGGGAAACCAACCTGGCGGTCAACTCACAATTACTACGGATGTAGAAAATTATCCTGGATTCCCAGACGGAGTTTTAGGACCAGAAATGATGGATTTATTTCGTAAACAAGCTCAAAAATTTGGAGCTCAATGTTTTTATAAGCATGTATCAAAAGTAGATTTTTCAAGCTCTCCATTTAAAATTTATGTCGGAGACGAAGAATACCTTACTCAATCAGTAATCATTTCTACTGGTGCATCAGCAAGACTGTTAGGCCTTGATGCAGAGAATGAATTAATGGGTTATGGAGTAAGCACTTGCGCTACATGCGATGGCTATTTTTTCAAAGATAAAGAGATAATAGTTGTTGGTGGCGGAGATTCAGCGATGGAAGAGGCAAATTTCTTAACAAAATTTGCTAGTAAAGTTACCATTATTCATCGCAGAGAAGAGTTTCGTGCATCAAAAATAATGATTGATAGAGCTTTAAATAACCCTAAAATCGATATTATAAAGAATGCTGTTGTTAGTGATATTTTTGGATCACAAAAAGACGGAGTGAGTGGTGTCTTATTGACGAACACTTTAGACGGGAGTGAAACAAAATTTGATTGTGAAGGAGTATTCTATGGTATTGGACATATTCCAAACACAAAGGAATTCAAAGATGTAATCGATTTAGACGATCAGGGATATATACAGACGCAAGGAAAGTCAACTGCAACTAATATTCCTGGAGTATTTGCTTGTGGAGACGTTCAAGATAGCTATTATAGACAAGCAGTAACAGCGGCCGGATCAGGCTGTATGGCAGCAATAGACGTCGAAAAGTATTTAGAAGACTTGTAGAATAGTTTCCCTGTCTTTTATAGGGAGGCAATATGGAATTAAAACAGATCTACAATATCAATGATTTAGTATTAAATCATGGTAAGAACAAAATTTTAGATATTAATACATTAAAATTTCACAATGGTTTAATCTATGGTCTTTGTGGTAATCTCGGTTCTGGAAAATCATCTTTAATGCAAGTTTTGTCAGGCTATCAGTCTCAATCTAAAGGAGATGTTCTTTATCAGGGACTTCCGTTTAAGAAAGGTATTTTTGGCAACATTAAAAGAGAGAAAGAGATATTTTACATTCAATCTAGTATGTTAAATACAAGTGCAAGCGTTCAAAGCTTTATTAAGAAGAATTTTCCCCCAAAACATAAAGATATTTATAAACGCCATTTCACATCTTTTAATTTTCAAAAAATTTGGGATGTTCCAGTTAATAAATTATCTGATGGACAAAAACATTGGTTAAAAACTATTATTGGATTAGAAAAAGATCCTAGGGTTTTGTTGATTGATGATTATGGTGCGTACTTAGACAATAAAAATGAGATGGTTTTACGAAGGCGATTGCTGAAAATGAACGACTTATTAGGGACAACAATAATTCTTTCATCTCATAACGACTATTTTGTGAAACAATTTGCAAGTGTAGTGATATACTTAGATAATGGTCATATATCAAAAATTAGAAAAGGACACAAAAAATCAAATTATGGTTCGAAGAATAAGAGATAAACTATTTCTAATTCTTTTTCTTAGTAGCTGTATTATTGCCCAGAATGAAAATCGTTTTGATATAGTTGATTGGGAAATCTATAGTCAACCTTTGAAAATTAATTCAATTTCTGAAGATACCTCTTTTTTCTATTTTGGCACGGACAATGCAGGAATCTTACGATTTAACAAATTTTCTCAGCAATTTGATACACCTATTACACAAGCACAAGGGTTGCATTCTAGATCTATTAAGCATGTTTTTTATGATGAAAAAACAGGAATTCTATGGGCTATTGGAAACCAGTTTATAGAATATAGTTTTTCAAAAACAAGCGATTGGTATAAATCGTCTTATGTCCCAAGCAAGATGGCAATTTCAGATATTGGCTCTAGTACAAATTATCTATGGGTTAAATCAGGTCCTAATTTTGTAAAGTTAGACCATGTTAATGGCACTAATTTAGGAGTATATGCTTTTCCTGATGAAAGCGACATTAATTGGGGAGATATGTCGTATCAATATATGAATATGACTAATTTCAATTTCAATGATTATTTTGTTGAGGATGGATGGATGCTGACCATTAATGGCGCATCAGATAAAAGGGGAAAATTTTTAAAATATAAATCTTATTATCAGTCTAACCATATGTTTGATTGGATTGGCTTAGATAATGGGTTTTTATTGCAGATAGATAAATTTACTAAATCAGTCAAGCCGGTTTATTATGGACTAGGCACTAACTCAATAAAAGATTCACTTTTAGATGGTAATTTTCTATGGATTGTAGGAGAGGGAGGTATTACTAAATTTGATATACATCAAAATACAACGGAAGTGCTAAGACCTGAAGAATATTTCCAATTTGATGAGAGCTCGATATCATGTGTAATCAAAGTTGATGATGAAATTTGGTTTGGTTCGAGCACTGGCTATATTTTGGTTTATAATGTGAAAAAAGATTCTTTTAGGAAATTTGGCAATTTTTATGGTGTTGTTGATATGGTTTATAGAGAAGATAAGGTTTGGGTTTCAAGTAGAATTAATCGCGAATTGTATAATATTTTTGCTATAGATAAAGAATTAAAGATAAAATCAGATGATACAATTCCAGATACACTCGATAATTCTTGGAGTGAGGTATTGGCGATGAGATTTTCTTCTAAATCATTATCAAGAGAAATGGCTTTTTATCAGAACAATGCGATTTATATTTCAAAGATAGATGGATTGTATAAACATCAAATTCCTACTTCATTAAGTCATGCTGAATATGATATAAGCGTTCCAAGCACAAGAAAAATAGTAGATTCGACTTTATATTTTAATGGCTTTGTAAGAGATATTTTGGTTATCGAAGAGAAGATTTTTGTAGGCACAAATACAGGGTTATTTATTTTTGACTTAACATCTGGAGAATTGTTAGAAAGATACGCATTTTTTGACGTAGAAGATTTGGATAAATTTTCGTTTTTACGAAATATTGTTAAAATAAATTATTTTCCTGATTTTTTAATATTACTTACTAAACATGGATTGATTAAGTTCGGTATGGAGTTGTAATGAAAAAATTTCTTATTTATTTACTATTTATTAGCGTTATTTTTTCTCAGAATAGGAATATAGACCGCAATATTGATCAATTTAAAATCAATACCTTCACTCGGCCTTTAGAGTCAGGCCTGGTTGAGGTAATGTGTTTTGTTAAAATTCCAAATTATTCTCTTCAATTTGTAAAGGAAGGGAGAAGTTTTATTGCTGAATATGATGCGAATCTTTCTGTTGTAAATAAAGATGATGTTGAAGTTGCGACAGGTTCTTTTTCAGATAAAATAATCGTGAAAAAATTCTCTGAAACTACATCAAGAGTGAAAAGCACTATTTTAAGCTCATCTTTTGTTGTTCCCTTAGAAGATTATGTTGTGTCAGTCAATATCAAAGATATTGATACAAAACTGACCAGTAAAAAAACTAAAAAAGTCAACCTTGATGATTTCTCGGAAACTTTCCAAGTTTATGATCCAATATTTTTAAAAGAAACAGATGGAGAATGGGGTTTTTCGGACAATGAATTCCCAGTTGATGCAAACCAAATAATTATTAAGGAAAATCAATTAAAATTCTATCAATATGCTACAATTTCTCCTGGAGATTATACCATGGTGATAAATGTGTTTAGTGGCAAGAAATTACAATGGACAGATACAATTAATTCATCTTCTGATACTAAAGTTATTTCTCAATTAATTAATCTTCCTACAAAAGATATTAATAAGGTTGATTTAAAAATTGAAGTCATAGTTAATCAAGGGGAACTTTCAGCTTCAAAATCTTCAAAATTTAAATCTAGAGATTCTTTTATGTTCGGAGGTGTTGGAAATATTGATCTAGCTTTATCGCAGATGAACTATATTTTAACTACACAAGAAAGAAAAGAGTTAAAAAATCTGAAGCAAAACGAAAAAGAAGGTTTTTTTAAGAAAGCATGGGCAAGGAGAGATCCAAAACCAGAGACAAAAGTTAATGAATTAATGGATGAATATTATGCAAGAGTACAGTTTGCAGAAGAAAATTTCTCTCGAGGATCTTCAGGAGGTTGGCGGTCCGATATGGGTATGATTTTTATATTATTTGGCAAACCAGATGATATTCAACGATACAGTTCAATGCAATCAAATTATGTCTATGAGACTTGGTATTATTTTTCTATTGGGGAAGAATTTGCATTTGTAGATGATTATGGTTTTGGTGACTACAGGTTGAGGAGACCTTTTGTATATTAAACTATGAGTGAAGAAAAAAAATTATTAAAGATTTTAGAGCAGTTTAGAGATCAATTATCAGATAAAGAAGTTGCTTTTATAGACAATCTTACCAGAGAGGGAGAATCAATAGAAGAATCGTTGGACACTACAGATTCAGACTTTAATCTTTTTATTGATGGTGCAGCTGAATTTGATGAAGATTTAAAGCCAAATAATGCTGGCATAGGAGGTTTAATTAAAAAAGGAGACGAATTAATATATTCTTTCTCTGAAAATATTGGAATTCGTACAAATAATGAAGCCGAATATTCAGCATTAATTAAAGGAATTAAAGCATGTTTAGATCATAAAATTTATCATATTAACATATTTTCTGATAGTGAATTAGTCGTAAATCAGGTTAATGGAAAATATAAATTAAAAGATCCGAAAATGATTAAACTTCATGCTGAAGTAGCAAAATTATGTTCAGAACTGGAGTCTTGGACTATATCTCATGTTCCAAGGGAACAAAATGAAGAAGCTGATCATTTGAGTAAGATAGGATTAACAAAATAAATATAATCAATAGGGATAATATTTTATAAATTGCATTTATGAAATTTTTAGAAAAAATAAAGAGTAGTTTTGAGTGGGTCAGTGGAGATATTGCTATTGACTTAGGAACTGCAAATACATTGATATGGCTTGCAGGAAGAGGAATCATAATCAATGAACCGTCAATTATCGCAAAATCAACAAAAACAAATGAAGTTTTAGCAGTTGGGAATGAAGCAAAAGAGATGCTAGGAAAGACACACCAAGGCATAGAAACAATACGACCATTAAGAGATGGCGTAATAGCAGACTACAATGCTGTGGATTCTATGTTGCAAGGATTTATAAGAAAAGTAAATTTAAATCGTCTTACAAGGCCAAAAATGGTAATATGTGTTCCTTCAGGTGTTACTGAGGTAGAAAGAAGAGCTGTAAAAGATTCAGGTGAAAAACAAGCTGCTAGAGAAGTGTTTCTAGTTGATGAGCCTGTTGCAGCTGCAATCGGTATTGGTCTTGATATTAGTAAGCCTGTAGGCAACATTATTGTTGATATTGGTGGAGGGACCACAGAGGTAGCAGTTATTTCTTTGAATGGTGTAGTAACAAAAAAAGCAATCAGAGTTGCTGGAGATGAGATGGACGAAGCTATCATACAATGGTTTAGAAACGAACATAAGCTCGAAATTGGGGAACAAACTGCAGAAGAGATTAAAATATCTGTTGGTTCTGCAATGAGAGTTCGATCAAAAAACATTCTAGTCAAAGGAAGAGATTTAGTTTCAGGTATTCCTAAAACTATAGAAGTTCGATCTGATGAGATTAGACAAGCTTTAAAAGATCCTGTAACTAGAATTGTAGAAGTGATAAAACAAGCATTAGAAGATACTCCTCCTCAGTTATCTGCTGATATTGTAGAAAGAGGTATTATTCTAGCTGGTGGAGGATCAATGTTAACAGGGCTTGATCAAGTTTTAAGAGAAAAAACTGGAGTTCCTGTTAATGTAGCTGATGAACCGCACTTAAGTATTGTAAAAGGCTGTGGTATGATTATCGAAAATCTTGAAAAATACAAACATGTTCTCTGGTAATAATGATTGGTGCCAGATTATTTAATGATAAAAACCTACCTTTATTTACTCTATTAATCTGTATTTTTTTATCACTTGTTTTAATCTTTTCAGATTCAAACGAAAAAGTAAAATCTTTCAGGTTGTCTATAACAGAAAACTTTACTTTTTTATATGAACCATTCAACTGGATTGATAATCAATCTTTTTTGTTGAAAAGAATTGAAGTTCTTTCTTCAGAGAACTTAAAATTAAATCTTGAGAATGAGCTTTTATCCTCGAACAAAATAGAAAATGATTATTTGCGTGAACTTCTCGATTTTCAAGACAGAGTAGAATATAAATTTATTGGTTCTGATGTTATTGCAAGAGGAAGCTCTTCTAATTTGAATACTATTCTAATTGATAGAGGGTTTAGCAATGGAGTAAAAGAAAATAGTCCAGTTTTATCATCGAGAGGCGTTATTGGAAAGATTATTGTTTCTTCTGAAAAAACTTCTGTTGTACAACTTATCAGTGATGGAAACTTTAGACTCAGTGTAAAGATAATGCCATCTGAAGCAGAAGGAATATTACGTTGGAAAAACGATACAATCTGTGAGATATTTGAAGTAAAGAAAACATCTGATATTAGTATTGGGGATCCAGTAATAACATCCAATTTAAGCACTTATTTCCCTCCTAATCTTCCTGTTGGAGAAGTAGTAAGTATACATGACAAATCAGATAGTTTTAATAAAGTTATCCGAATAAAACTTTATTCCGATTTATCTAAGTTGAACCAATTATTTATTATAAGTGAGGGAGATAATTAATAATGTTATTTTTCCAATACTTTTTCATATCTGTTTTATTACAATTGCTTTTCTCTGAATTGCTTACTATTAATGGTTTTCAGCCAAATATTATGCTACTCTTTGTTATCCTATCACAAATGCCCGAATCAAATACATCGAAAGCGGTATTGGTAGGATTTGCTATAGGATTATTTTGTGACCTAGTTTTATTTAGCGGTTCATATATTGGTCTTTCAAGTTTAGTATTTTCTATTTGCGCATTTATGTCCTCTCGAATTCGTTACAATTTTGTATTTCGTAATTTTGATTCATATTGGATTCTTACTTTGTTTGTTGGTATAGCTATTTATTGCTTGTTTAGATATGATTTTCTCTTTTTCAGCAATTTCTTCCTTTTTTTGAAAAACTTGTTCTTGATATCATTGTATTCTGTTCTCGTTTCTTATATTCTTGTGAAGATTTTATCATTAAGGAGAGTTGTGTTGAATGCTTAAGATTGATAACAAAGCTGATATATATACCTATAGAATACTTTTTTTTATTTTATGTTTTTTAATGACAGTCTTAATAGGTAGATATTATTATTTACAGGTTATCGAACATGATAGACATTTTTCTAAATCTCAAATAAACCGTGTTAAAGCAGTTACAACCTATGCATCAAGGGGATTGATTTTTGATCGTAATGGAGAATTGCTCGTTGATAACTATCCAACATATGTTTTAACAGTTACTCCATATAAATTAGATGAGAAAGAGCGCTCTTTTAAAGAATTATCATCAATTTTAGAAATTGAATCTGAAGAACTAAATCGTAGATACAAAAAATATTACAGAGGAAGAATGTTGCCTACTATCATTGCAAAAAACCTTTCTTTTGAACAAATCTCTAAGATTGAAGAAAGAAAACTTGAATTTAATGCATTCGATTATCGTCCATTTAACGAGAGAATATACCCATCTTCTTTTGGCCACTCTCATCTTTTAGGTTATCTTAGAGAAGTAGACAGAGACACTATTCCATCTCTTGATAAAAGTTTGTTATATAGAGCTGGAGAATTGATTGGTTGGCAAGGTGTAGAAAAACAATATGAACGCGAATTAAGATATTCTAAAGGTGTTAGTTATTTAGAAGTTGACACTTATGGAAGAGAAGTCTTTGAGTTAGAAGATGGAAAAATTATTGCTCTTCCTGGAGAAAATCTTCACTTATCAATTGATTCGAGATTGCAAGATTTTGCAAGAAATTTGTTAAAAGATCAAAAAGGATCCATTATTATGTCTCATGTAAATACTGGTGAAATCTTGACAATGGTAAGTAGTCCGTCATATAATTTGGATATATACAGAGGAACAACTTCTGAAGAAGATTGGGACAATATTCTTAAAAATCCTGATAAACCTTTATTAGACCGATCTGTAGCAGGTCTATATCCCCCTGGATCTCCTTTTAAATTGATTACAACTTTTAATTTGCTAGAGAATAATTTTATTTCGAATTCTGATTCAGTTATGTGTTCAGGGCTAAAGGAGTATGGAGGCGTAGAGAGAGGGTGTTGGAGAGAAGATGGCCATGGACTTACTGATTTGACAAAAGCTCTTGCAGAATCATGTAACATTTATTTTTATGAAAAAGTTCAGCTAGTGCCTTTACAAGATTGGGTATCAACAGCAAAAAATTTTGGATTTAATCAAGCAACAGATATTGATCTTCCAACTGAAAAAATAGGCATAATTCCTGACAAAGATTTTTTTACAAAACAATATGGAAGATGGGGATGGTCTGAGAGAGGAGTTTTACTAAATCTTACACTGGGACAAGGAGATTTGCTAGTTACTCCGATACAATCCTTAAGATTTATTAATCATATAGCAACAAGAGGAAAGAATACTCCAATGTTAAGGTTAAATCTTAATTCTCAGTTAAGTTATTATGATTCCATTCAATATTCAGATAGAACCTGGGATTATATTGAAAACGCTCTTTTTGAAGCAGTAAATAGTGATTTTGGAACTGCAAGAAGAGCTATGCCAAAAAATAAAAATATCCCATTCTTTGCAAAAACTGGAACAGCACAAAACCCTCATGGAGAACCGCATGCATGGTTTATAGGATTTTTTGAATTTGAAGGCGAAAAATATTCAATTGTGACTATTGTTGAGAATGGAGGAGGAGGTGCAACAGTGGCATCTCCTATAGCTGGAGATATGGTATCATATTTTATCAATAGCAATGCGTATATAGCGAATAAATAATTATGAGTCAAAGTAATGTATATATAGGGCTTGCATCAGAAGATTTGAGGGTAAGACTTCACATATTGACTATGCTTTTGATTGTTTTTGGCCTTACTGCACTTTATAGCATTTCTGATAATCCTTTATCGATTGAAAGTTCGTTTATGAGACAATCTTTATTTATGATATTTTCATTTATTATTTACTTATTTGTAAGTCGCATTCCTTTAAAAATGATTCATGATAATTCAACCATAATTTTTTTATTTACAATTGGGCTATGTTTTATACCATTCTTCCTCCCAAAAGTAGAGTATACATATCGATGGATTGATTTAGGTTTTATGACAATACAACCTTCAGAGTATTTGAAGATTGGTGTTATTATTGCGATTGCAAAGTATTTATCCAATCATCAGTTAGAAATGAAAACAAAATCAATTGTTGTTATTCCTGGATTGTTAACATTGTTTGGAGCTGCAATAGTCTTAAGACAGCCTGATTTAGGCACAGCAGCCATTGTATGTGCTCCGTTAATTCCTATGTTGCTTTGGGCAGGTGTTAATGGTTTTGTTCTATTTTTAATCATTGCTCCAATAATTACAATTATCGCGGCATCCAATTCTATTGCTTTTAGTATATGGGCTGTCATTATGTTGTTATGTTTTTTATTGGCTAGACCTGGCGTTGTCACAGGATTTATTCTTTATTTTGTTAATATATTTGCAGGTTTATTGACCCCTTTTGCTTGGAATTTTTTGACAGATTATCAAAAGCAAAGAGTATTAACGTTCTTAAATCCAGATCTTGATCCTATGGGATCTGCCTATCATATCATTCAGAGTGTTACAGCAATAGGTTCTGGAGGATTTTTTGGCAAAGGGTTTGAGCAGGGATCTCAAACACAGCTTAAATTTTTACCTGTTCAAGAATCTGATTTTATTCTTTCAGTTATAGCAGAAGAGTTTGGTTTTTTAGGAATTATGGTCATTATGGCTACCTTCTTTTTATTTATTAAAACATTGCTTGATATCGCTTTTAGATGTTCAGATTACTTCTCAAGCATTGTTATAATAGGTTTGGCTTCGATATTTTTATCTCATCTATTTGTTAATTCTGCAATGACGGTTGGTTTAATTCCTGTAAAAGGACTTCCTTTGCCTTTTGTGTCGGCAGGAGGATCATTTCTTTTGTCATGTTTTATAATGTTAGGGCTAATAACCAATTTATCAAAAAATTCGTAATTCCCAGTTGAAGTTCTCATGCTATTTTGTTAAGTTTCTCCCTTCTTGGTGATGACAAAAAAAATCTTTTATATAACAACTGAGATGGAGCCTTTTGCTTCAGCCTCTTCTTTGTCTGACTATTCTTCTGATATTCCATTGAATTTACAAGATCAAGGAAATGATGTAAGGTGTTTGATGCCAAAGTATGGATTTATCAGTGAAAGAAAATATATTCTTAGAGAGGTGATTCGTTTAAAAGAAATTCCATTCCATTTCCATGGATCTGATATTGTTTGTTCTGCTAAGAGTGCTTTTCTTCCAAAATCAAGATTACAAGTATACTTCCTTGAAGAAAAGGGATTTTTTGGAGATTTGAATAATCTTTTGTATAAATCAAAGAATGGAAGGTTTTTAACTGACAACGATAAGAGATTTGCTTTTTATTGTATGGCAGCACTTAAGATGTTGCCTAATCTCTTTTGGTATCCTAATGTAATTGTCTGCAGTGGATGGACATCAGCTTTGTTGCCAATGTTGTTAGATGTATTGTCAAAAGAAAATAAAGAATTCTCAAAAATTAAAACTATTTATTTAACTAACTCTCTTAATGAGGATGTAATTTTTGATGCAAAGAGTTTAGGGTTAGAAAAGGAAACAATTTCACCAATTAAATCGTTAAACTTAAATCAAATTGGATGCATGTATGCAGACAAGACGATTATTGTTAATAGCAAAGGAAATAATATATCATCAAGATTAATGAAGTTGAAGGTATTTAAGAATTCAAAGAATTGTTCTGTGGCTAATTTAGAAGGTGGTGATGATATTGACTATACTCCACTATTTAGCGCAGTAGACGACGCGATTAAGGCTGCTTAATATGAAAAAAAGAATATATAGTTTATTCCTATTATTTTTTATCATAGTCTCTTGTTCGGAAGAAACAATCTTGTATGATGAAGTAGAAAATCCTGATTATACAATCAATACATTAACCTTACCTGTAGACAAAGAGAAAGCTTTCCAAACACAGCCAACTGGTTTAGGCACAAGCACAAAATTGTTTTTTGGAAATTTAAAAGGTTCGGAAAATTTATTTTCTTTAGTTGAGTTTACACTATTTGGCGGGTCTCTTCCTCCTACGAAATTAAGTGATCTTTTAGCAGATTCAATTCAAGTGGATAGCGCACTAGTTTATTTTCAAACAAGTGATTCCTTGCAATCTTCATCAACCTTATCTCTATATTCAGTTCTTGCTGATCAAGATAGCATATTTTCTGAAGATTCAACTAATTATTATAATTTGTCAGATTATCCAGACTTTGAAGGACTTTCTAAGTTAATACATGAGATATCTTTAGAGTCTGTACAGCCTGATACCGCTGCTGATGCACGTGATACCCTTAGTTTTTTGTTTAAAGATGATAATATTGATTTGATTAAAGAGTTTCTTGATACAGAACAGTACCCTTCAAGAACAATGATGTTAAAAGCGAGTAGTGACCTTGATCAGCTATTTTCTATTGATAGCGAAGAGACAGGAGGTTCATATAGTCCAAAATTAAGAGTTTGGTATAAGGCAACTGTAAACGATACAACAACTCTTGATACTTTTATTACATTTTTTGGATCAAGTGATTTAAGCGTTGTTAAACCTCCAGAGATTACTCTTGAAGATCATAGTTATATATCTCTTAACTCTGGCTCTGGAAGTCGATCAATAGTAAGATATGATTTGGGTATTATTGATAGCCTTGAAAGGAATTCTATTATAAAAGATGCAAGACTAGTTTTAAATGTTGAATCTTCTAATGTAGATGAAGGTGATGATTTTTATATTGTTGCGGGCGCACTACAAGATACAGTTGCACAGTGGAGTTTTACAACCCCATTTCTTCCTGAAATATATGAAGATGAATCACATGTAGTTGGTACAGATTTTCTTATATCAAGAAAAATTGAAGATGGCAAAGTTGAGATTCCGGTGCAAGCTTTTATACAATTGTATAAAAATGGTTTAATTGAAAATAACGGATTGCAGCTTTGGAGCGCACCTGCAAATAGTCCATTTGATAAGGTAAGATTCACTACTCAAGATATAGAGGTTTTATATGTTAAACCGTAGAATAATCACAATGATTTTATTGACGGGGATACTGTTTGGTCAATCTACAATGAATGGATATGGTTATGGAATGTTTTCACATAATAATGATTCTTCTTCTCTAGGTTCAGGCTCAATTGGATTATTGCCAACTTTTCAAAACAATGTTTCTTTGTCAAATCCTTCAACTTGGCACAATATGCCATTTACTTTTTTATCTCTTTCTTTTGAAGGGCAGAACAATTCTTTTGATGACCAGTCTTTTAGTAATTCCAACTTATCTAGCGCAAAATTTATTATACCAGCAAAACAAAAATTATCTATAGGAATAACTTTTTCACCATTTTTGTCAAGACAATTGACAGTTTCTGATACTACTTATCAATCATTTGTATTTAGCGAGACAGACACTCTCCAGTATTCTAGATCAAATGAAACAAGCGGTGGATCTTCTATGATGCAATTTGCTGTAGGATATAATTTAAATGATAAAGATGATATTGCGGTTGCTGTCGATGTGCTATTTGGTTCTTCAAGAAGCGTAAGAAATTTGATTATTGATAACACTGACCACTTGTTGCAATCAAGAGATTATTTTACTGGATCAATGCTTGGTTTATATTATACCACAAAGAGATTTTCTTATAAAGAAAAACCTTTGATTCTTGCATTGAATTATAATTTCTCGCTCAATCCTGTTGACGTAAGAAATGAATCTTATCAAGCATTTATTGATGTTAATTCAAATAATTATCATGATAGCGTCGATTATCCTACTGCTAGCCAAGCGTTAACACCGACAGATAATACTTTTACAGATGAGATCAAGATTTCCAACTTAAAGATTGGATTGGACTACAAAATATATGATAACTACCATTTGCAATTTGAATTTGATCAATGGAATAATAATGGGAATAACAATTTATTAAGTTCAGTTTATCCTGGATATATCAAAGGCAAGAATAGGTTTAATGTATCTCTTAGTAAATTTTCTAAATACTTAGCAAATAATTCTTTTGAAAAAATAAATTTTAGAAGTGGCTTATTTTTTGGAAACTATAATATTAAATCAACAGGGTTAGAAAAATTAAGCGATGTAAATGAGATTGGTTTAGCTATAGGTTTTGGTGTTAGATTTGGATTAACGAATAATCAGCTTGATTTAAGTTATAATTTTATACAAAGAGATAATATTTACAAAGTTGGCGTTGAGAAAATCCAAGCTTTTAACGTAGGAATAAGCATTGGAGACTTATGGTTTGTAAAGAGAAGAGAGATTTAAGATATAGGAGAATTAATTATGAATAATAAAAATATGTGGAATTTTTTGATTGTAAGTATTCTTTTTTTTAGTGTCTTAGATGCACAATGTAGAAGAGGTGAGACGCTAAGAATCTCCAATGGGGTTGAAACAAAAGAATTGGATTGTAGGGATGCTACTCGTTTAATATATAACGAGGGATGGTATCCATATTCTATAGATGATGAAAGAGATGATAGATGTCCTCAACTTGCAAGCAGTGCTCAACAATATTATGCTACTAGCAATTGGGAATTAAGTTCTAATGCTTATTCTGAACTTATAACACTTCGATGCGATCAATGGAATTCAGATTGGGTTAACCCTAATGATATATATCTTTATTGGGCTGTTGCTTTAGAGTATTTGGGCAAATATGAAGAAGCTGAAGCAGCACTTATTCAAGGATTAGAAGAACTTCCAGATAACACTGAATTAATGAAAAGACTTGCTTATGCGTATAAAAAGCAAGGAAAAATTGATGAAATGATTATTGAATATGAACGCTTAATGGATGAAGGCGTAGAAGATGTAGCGTCTTTAAGAGATTTGGCAGCGGCATATGGCCAACAAGGAAGACAAGATGAACAGATATCAACATTGAAAAAGATATTAGATTTTGATCCTAATAATTCTGCTGTACAGTCTGATTTAGCAAAAGCATACGAATCAGCAGGTGAGGATCCTTTAGAGGTTTTTAAAGACAGATATGAGAATAATGTTGAAAATGCTTCTTATGCAACCGAATATGCAGATAAATTGATTGATAATGGTGATACAGATGAAGCAATTGATGTGCTTGAGAATGCATTAAGTTACAATAAAAGCAATAGCATGCTGTATATGAAGCTTGGCAAAGCATATAGTGAAAATTCTGATTTTGGAGATGCAGTGGAGGTGTTAGAAGATTTATTCGAATTAGATAGAAATAATTATCGTGTTGCAATGCTTATATCAGAAAATAATATGGAAATGGATGAATTTGAAGACGCCTACGAATGGGCTCAAAAAGCCATAAAGATATCAAAGAGCAATGCAGAATCTTTATCTCATATGGGCAACCTCTATTATAGAGCAATGCAAGCATGTAGAGGAGAAAACTTCTCTCGTTCCGATAAAATTATTGCTTCAATGGCATATAATTATTTTGTGAAGGCAGAAAAGAAAGGAAATTCAAAACATTTCAAGCAAAAAAATTGGCTTGAAAGCAATGATGTCTTATTTGGATACTCTGATTGGTTTATGACTGATAAAGATATTCAAGCAACCGGAAAAGTAAAACCTTCTGGTAGGTGTTATGGTTGGGTAAGTGAGTCTTTACCTAAGCAAAGTGATTGGTAATTAAAAAATGTCAAATCTGAAAAATCAAGACCCTGATATTGCATCAATAATTGATTCTGAGGTTAAACGACAAAGCAATTTTTTAGAATTGATTGCTTCAGAAAATTTTACTAGCAAAGCTGTATTAGAAGCTGTTGGTTCACCTTTAACAAACAAATATGCTGAGGGATATCCTGGTAGAAGGTATTATGGTGGATGCATCCATGTTGATGAAGCTGAAAATCTAGCTATTGATCGTGCAAAAAAATTATTCAAGGCAGAGTATGCAAATGTACAACCTCATTCTGGCTCCTCTTCCAATATGGGTGTTTATTTAGCAATGTTAGAACCTGGAGACTGTATTATGGGTCTCGATCTTAGTCACGGAGGACACTTGACTCATGGTAGTAAAGTAAGTTTTTCAGGACAAATATATAATTCAGTAACATTTCATGTAAAAAAAGAAGATGGATTGATTGATTTTGATGATTTGTTAAGAAAAGCAAAAGAACATAAACCAAAATTAATTATCTGTGGAGCTAGTGCATACCCAAGGCAGGTTGAGTTTGAAAAGTTTAGAGAAATAGCCGATGAAGTAGGCGCTTTTTTACATGGTGATATCTGTCATAATGCAGGATTAATTGCAGCAGAAATGCATCCTTCTCCATTTCCATATTGTCATGTAGTTTCTACTAGCACACATAAAACATTACGAGGTCCAAGAGGAGGAATTATACTATTAGGAAAAGATTTTGAAAATCCATATGGAATCGTTGCTCCGAAGAGTGGCAGAACAAAGATGATGTCAGAATTAATTGATGCTGCTGTAATGCCAGGCATACAAGGTGGACCATTGATGCATGTTATTGCTGGTAAGGCAGTTGCATTTAAAGAAGCATTAGATCCTAGTTTTAAAGAATACATTAAGTCTGTGCTGGAGAATGCAAAATGTTTTGCTGCAGAATTTAAATCAAGAGGGTATAATGTAATCTCTGGAGGCACAGACACACATCTAATTTTATTGGATTTGCAAAATAAAAATGTTACAGGAAAACAAGCGGAACACGCACTAGATTTAGCAGGCATTACTTTAAACAAGAATATGGTTCCTTTTGATCCAAAAAGCCCTTTTATCACTAGCGGGATAAGAATTGGTTCTCCTGCATTAACAACAAGAGGAATGGGCTTAGATGAAGTGAAAATTATTGTAGATCTTATCGATAAAGTTATTATGAATAATGAAGATGAATCTGTTATTGATTCTGTAAAAAAAGAAGTAAAAGATCTTTGTAAATCATTTCCAATATATTAGCAGTTATGATAAAAAAACAGTTATACGTTTCAATCTTTGCAATTTTGATTCTTAATGCATGTTCTGCAAACAGGGATAGGATGTTTGGAGCCGATATTATTGAATACACAATTCCTTTAACGGCAAAGAACGAAGCAAAAAAAATTAAGAGAGATTCCTATAATTCTGAAGTTTATTTGGAAGCCTCTGAAAAATTAGTTCAATATTCTTATGCAATTCTTATGGATAAAGCAGATAGACTCATGTATGCTGACTACTATACTGCAAGAGAATATTATGGAGAAGCTCTTGAGTTGTTTGTTACATCAAAAGACTATATGTTAACTGCTTTGTCTTTGAGACACCCTAATTTTGATTCTAGAATGATGAAGAAAGAAGAAATCAGTTTTACAAACAAAGATATACCATACCTTTATTGGCTTAGCGGGTCTATGGCAGGTTGTATATCAGCTAGCAAAGGAGATCCCCAATACTTAATTGACTTATCAAATATTAAATGGTTGCTTGAAAACGCTCTTATGATTGAACCTGGTTGGAATAAGGGATCTCTTTATTCAGCTATGATGAGTTTTTATCTTAATGATCCATCGGGAGATAAAGATTCAGAGAAAAGAGCACTAGAATATTTTGAGCTTGCTGATCGCGCAGCTAATGGAAATAGCATTGGTATTTATGTTACATTAGCAGAAAGTTTTGCTGTAGCAAAACAAGATAAGGAATATTTTCTTGAATTAATTAATAAAGCATTATCAATGGACGTAAATGCAGACAAAGAGATGAAACAAGCCAATTTATTGTCTAAATTAAGAGCAAAATGGTTATTAACTAGAATTGATGATCTTTTTTATATGTAGATTTAAAAAATGAAAAAAATTGTAAATAGTATTTTTTTATTAATTATATGTTCAGGCACATTATTATCTAAGCCTATTGTTATCAAGCTTGCTACGTTAGCTCCTGAAGGAACGGAGTACTACAATTTGCTTCTTGAAATGGGTCAGAGATGGCAAGAAGAGACAAATGGAGAAGTGATGCTTCGAATTTATCCAAATGGTGTTGTTGGACGTGAAAGTGACACTATTCGCAAGATGCGTATTGGACAGATTCAAGCTTCAGCCATGTCTTCTATCGGCCTTGCTGATCTTACAGATCAAATTCAAGCATTTACAATACCAATGGGATTTAAAGACTATGATGATGTAGAAAAAGTTAAAGATGCAATGTTTGATGATATAAGCGATGGGCTTTCTGATAGCGGATTTAAGCTATTATTTTTAGTTGATATTGGATGGGTTTATTGGTTTTCTGCAGACGAGGTTGCAGTTCCAGAAGACTTAAAAAATGCTAAGATTTATACAACAGCTGGAGACTATGTCACTGTTGAACTTTTCAAGGAATTTGGTTTCAATGCAGTTCCTGTATCAGAGACAGATATTCTTACTAGTTTACAAACAGGAATGATTAATACTGTTCAAACAGTTCCTATATTATCTCTTAGTTCTGGCTGGTTTGCTTTAATGCCAAATATGTTAGATTTAAAATGGGCTGTATTCATTGGAGCAGTTATTGTTGATGAAAGAGTTTGGTCAAAAATAAGACCTGAACATCAAAAAGTGATGATGGAAATAGCACAGGAGATTGGTGAAAAATATAAAGAAACTGGTAGAAGAACAGAAGCGCAAGCAATTAAAATAATGGAAGAAAATGGCATGAGAATTACAACGCCAACAGCTGAAGAATTAAAAATATGGGAAGATTTTAAAGAAGAAATTATGCCTGATGTGATTGACGCATTTGTTTCTGAAGAAATTTATGAAAAAGTGACTTCTGCAATTAATGAATAATATTCTCAACAAAATAGTAAATTTCATTTGTTATTTTTGTTTTGCGATTATTGTGTCTTTCCCACTTTTTGAAATTTTATCTAGATCTATCAATTTTTTTTCTATTCCTGCTTCACACGGAATTGTACAACATATGACACTATGGATTGCATTTATTGGTGCAGTGTTGGCAACAAGGTCTAATAAGCTTTTGTCAGTTGTAAAAGAACCTGTTTTTAGACAATCTTCTGAATTCAATATTGGTCATTTTTTAGTTCATGCTGTTTCAGTTGGAGTAGTTTTTCTCTTATTTATTTCTTCTTTAGAGTTTGTAAAAATTGCGATTACATATCCAGAAACTATTGGTCCATTGATACCATTATGGTTTGCACAAAGCATTATTCCAATTGGATTTCTTCTAATTTGGTATCATATGATAATGACGAGTAGCAGCAAATTAAAGTATCGTTTATCTTTAGTATTTTATTCTTTATTGATTGCTCTAATTTTTTATTATTGGCAATCTCCTTTTTCTAGCGAAATTCTACTAATTATTACAGTCCTAGGAACTCTTGTATTGGTAGCTTTTGGGTTACCCATTTTTATTGTTTTAGCAACTATTTCAATAGTTTTCTTTCTATCAGACCCTAATTCTTACTTGACCAATTTTGGTTGGATGAATAGCATTGTCGATGAAATTTATAAAATTAATTCTTCAGCATTTTTACCATCTATTCCAATATTTACATTAGCAGGATATATTCTATCTGAAAGCAATATTTCAAAACGTCTTTTAAAATTTTTCAAAACATCTCTTGGCTGGCTTCCAGGGTCTACTGTTTTAATTGTTGTATTGTTATGTGCATTTTTTACTGCCCTTACAGGTGGATCTGGCGTTACTATTTTAGCGCTTGGTGCTATTTTATACCCTGTTTTAATTGAGGATGGATATTCAGAAATATTTTCTTTAGGGCTTATTACAACAGCTGGATCTTTAGGGCTTCTTTTCCCTCCAAGTTTACCCGCAATCATTTATTCAGCGACGGCAGGCATTAATCCAATTGATTTGTTTAAGCAAGGGTTTCTACCAGCGCTATTTTTGTTATTAGTTGTTGTATTGTATGGTTTTTATCATAAACCGGAAAAACAAGAGAGAGTGAAATTTAATCTTAAAGATTCAATTAAAGCTTTTTCTATTGCAAAGTGGGAGATTTTTATTCCTATACTGATTGTTTTTAGCTTATTTAGTGGTTTTGCAACATTAGTAGAATGCGCAGCAATTTTAGTAGCATATGTTTTGTTTATTGAGTTATATATTTACAAAGATATCAGCATAAATGATATTCCTAAAATTGTGATTAATTGTGCCACCCTTGTTGGGGGAGTTTTAATTATTGTAGGAGTTGCTATGGGTGTCACTGGATATCTCACATATGCCGAAATTCCATTAAAGATTCTCAATTTTGTAACAGCGACGATTGATTCAAGAATAATATTTCTATTGGCATTAACTATTCTTTTATTAATTGCTGGTTGTATTATGGATGTTTTTTCAGCCATTATCGTTATAGTTCCTTTAATTACTGTTGGCGATCCAATTACTGGAGCGAGTTTAATGACTCATTTTGATATACATCCTATACACTTAGCCATTATTTTTATTGCAAACTTGGAATTGGGATATATTACGCCTCCAGTAGGGATGAATTTATTTTTATCATCTTATCGTTTTGAGAAAGATATGCCAACCGTTTATAAAGCAACAATGCCATACTTTTTTATAAGGCTAATTGGTGTTTTGTTTATAACATATATTCCTTTGTTCTTTTATTAAATTTTGTTTATACTTAACACATCATGAGTTATAGAAAATTTATATTTGCTTTACTATTAGTTTCTCAAGTAGCAATGGCTCAAGGAAAAGCGGGTTCTTTATTTCTAGCAATTAATCCAGGCGCAAGAGCAAATGCTATGGGAGAAGCTCAGATAGGAATTGCAAATGATGTTTATTCTACATACTACAATCCAGCTGGACTTTCTAATCTTCAAGGAATGGAAGCTTCATTTATGCATACTAGCTATTTGCCAAATTTAGTTGATGATATGTCATATGATTTTATTGCTTTTGGAACTCCTTTTAGGGGCGATGCTGCAATTGGAGGCCATTTTACTTATTTAAACCTTGGTGATCAGATTAGCACTGATGACAATGGTGTTGAACTTGGTACATTTTCTAGCTATATGTATGCATTAAATTTGTCATACTCAAAAAGAATTGATGAAAATTCATCATGGGGAGTTAATGGTAAATATTTTTACCAAGAGCTCGCAGACTTAAGTAGCGTTGATGCAGCAACTGGTAGTTTCGCTGTTGATTTAGGGTATTTTAAACGTAATGCTATGGATAATCCGAACCTCACTATGGGAGCTGTTTTAACTAATGTTGGCCCAGGTGTAAGTTTTAATGATGGCGATTCAGATCCGCTTCCTACACGTTTAGGATTTGGAATTGGGTTGGCAATGCTTGAAGGAAAAGGGAATCTAGCATTTGATTTGAATTATGAGGTAAATGACCAAGCAATGGTAACGAATCTTGGTTTCGAGTATTTCATTGTAGATAACTTTGCTTTTAGAGGCGGATTCATGAATGATCCATCTGGAGAACTAAGTTACACTACCTTAGGCTTAGGCGCTCGTTTGGATCCTATTGGGTTTGATGTTAGCTATGTTATGGGCGGAAATCTCGATCCACATTCAGATATGGTGAGATTTTCTTTCAGTGGCTCTTTCTAACTATTCTTATTCATCTATATTTCCTAGCGTGAGAATATTTCTTATACTAATTCTTTTCTATTTAGCTGGATGTTCGTCTAATCCATTTAATGATGACATCCCTTATAAACAAAGATTTGATGATGGTTTAGCATTTTTTGAAGAAGAGAAATATGGCCGTGCTGCTCAACAATTTAATATTATCGTACAAAGAGCGTCTCATACAGACCTTGGCGATGATGCATTGTTTTTTCTTGCAGAATCATACTATTTAGATAATGATTATGATTTGGCCTTGCTTGAATATGAGAAATTAGTATCTAGAATGGGCTTTAGCCCTTATATAGAAAAAGCGCGTTGGAGAATTTGTGAATCACTTATGAAATTATCTCCTAATTATTATCATGATCAAGATTCAAGCAAAAAAGCTATTCAAGAGATACAGCAGTTTATAGATGATTACCCAAAATCTGAATATTCAATTGATGCAGATCAGTTAATTAAGAACATAAGATTAACGTTAGCTAAAAAGAATATGGAAACTGGTGAATTATATATGAAGTTGAAAGCATATGATTCTGCAGTAGTGTCATATAAAATTGTTACAACAGACTATTATGATACAAAGTACTATAGTGATGCAAATTTAGAGATTATCCGTTGTCTTGTTATGATGGATAAAAAAGATGAAGCCAAGACTTTTTTAGATGATCTTACAGAAAAAAATGAATCATCTATAGATGAGAACTTTAAAGAATTAGCATCTAAAATTTTAAACGATCCATCATAAATTTTATAGAAAGATAGATAATGAAAACTTGTATTTTTGGCGGAACTTTTGACCCTCCTCATATTGGTCATCTTTTAATTGCACAGACTGTTTTTGAATCTGAAAATTTTGAAAGATTAATATTTGTTCCTGCTAATATTTCACCAGCAAAAAAGAATGGAGATAGTTCTTCTCCTAATGAGAGATCAAAAATGTTAGAAATAGCCCTAATAAACAATCCTAATTTTGAAATTTCTGATTTAGAAATCAAAAGAGAAGGAATAAGTTATACTATTGATACTATAAGAGAATTTGTTGATGATCTTAAATTGGATAAAGAGGACTTATTTTTTCTTATGGGAAGTGATACTTTGAAAAGTTTTCATACGTGGAAAGATCCTGAAGAAATTCTTAATCTCTGCAATATTATTGTTGCAATTAGACCAGGGTTTACTCCAAGCGATATTCCACAATGGGTTTTAGACAATGTTCGTTTTGCAAACATACCAAGATTTGAAGTTTCTTCTACAAATATAAGAAGAAGATGGAGAGAAGGTAAAACAATCAGATATATGGTTACAAAAGAAGTCTGGGAATATATTGATGAAAAGGATTTATACTAATGCTACCAATGCTATCTAGTATATTTTTTCTTATAGTCGGCTCCATTGGTCTTTACTTTGGATCAGAGTGGTTAATAGATGGTGCAAAAAATCTTGCAAAAAGACTTAAAATATCTGATTTAGTTATAGGATTAACAATTGTATCTATCGGCACTTCTTTTCCTGAGCTTGTGATTGGGTTAATATCTGCATGGGAAGGATACAATGATTTTATTCTTGGAAATGTTTTAGGTTCTAATATAGCAAATATTGGATTAGCACTAGGGTTGCCTGCATTGCTGTATAATATATCATTTCATTCAAGAGATTTAACTTCTGTTTTTATTTATAATCTTATAGCGGTTGCATATCTCTATTATATATTATTAGATGATAAAATTGTTCTCATAGAAGCACAAGGACTGTTGTTTATATTTGTAGTTTATATGATTGGAAGTTTTTTAAGGCCAGATGCTACTGCCAAAATTGAATTAGATGAAGATGATAATTTATCATTAATAGTAGGGATGACGGTTGTTGCAATTGGAACATCATTACCTGAAATATTTGTTACTTTAATAGCTTTGTCTAAGAATGCAATAGGGATATCTCTTGGAAATATTATTGGATCTAATATATTTAATATTTTATTTGTTCTAGGATCTGTTGGATTAGTAGGACCTATTGATGTTACAGATGTAACATTTGAAATTTTCCTTGGATTATTTTTATTATTCTTGTTATGGATTTTTGGAATGTTCTTCAATGGTTTAAATAAATTTTCTGGAGCATTCTTAGTTTTATTGTATATAATCTTTGCTTATCTTCAATTTTCATGATTGATTTTAAAGATATAACCTATAATTACTCGCATCAATCTGGAGTATATAACATTGACCTAAAAATTAAAAAAGATGAATTTTGTTTTCTTGTTGGTCCAACTGGTTCTGGTAAAACTACTCTTTTAAAACTGCTTTATTTTGACTTATTTCCCCATAAAGGAAAAGTAGAAATATTAAAATATTCATCTGCAAATATCAAAAAATCTTCGATACATAAAGTAAGAAAAAAGATTGGGGTTGTTTTTCAAGATTACAAACTATTAAAACAGAGAACTGTTTATGAAAATATTGCACTCCCGTTACATATAAATGGAGTAGGAAGAAAAAAGATTAAACAGCTTGTTAATGAAGCGCTAGATTTAACAGAATTATCACATTATTCCAAAAAATTTCCTAATGAATTATCTGGAGGAGAACAACAAAGGGTATGTATTGCAAGAGCTATTGTTAAAAATCCTGATGTTATACTAGCAGATGAACCGACTGGAAATTTAGACCCTACTACTGGACATAGAATATTGAAAATACTTGAACAAATAAATAAAGAGGGAACATGTGTAGTTATGGCGACTCATAATTACAAATTAATATCTGATAAAGCATATAGAATTATAGAGTTAAATGAAGGTAAAGTGGTAAGCGGATGATAGATAAAATAGCATTTTTATTTGTCGAAGGGATTAAAAATTTTACTAGAAACAAGCTAGCTAATTTTATATGCATCATTACAATCTTAATCAATTTCACAATACTCGGTACTTTTTTTGTTTTTGGTTATAATACGGACAATATTGTAAACTTTTTTAGGTCAAAATACACTTTTGAAGTGTTTTTAAATTCTGATACAAACTTGGATCAAGCTGTTACCTTAAAAAATGAATTTTTAGATAATACTTTAATATCTTCTGTTGACTTAATTGGAAAAGAAGAATCAGCAAAAATATTTTATGATGAATTTGGAGAAGATATTATTCAAATATTAGGATACAATCCTCTTCCGATGTCGTTAAAGGTAAATTTACATGATAAAGGTTTTGATTCTGAAGAAGTCAATCTTCTAATAGAAAAATATGGATCAAACTCATTTGTTGACGAAATAGTTTATCAGGGAAGCTATATTGATAATATTGAAAGCAGGATTAATCTGTTTATCTTTATTTTTCTTGTATTAGTTTTGTTGCTGATATTTATATCTATTCAAATTATAGGAAATACAACAAGTCTTTCAATGTCCAATCGTAAAGATTTTATTGAAATTCTTCGATATAATGGTGCATCAAATTTATTTATTAAAACTCCTTTTCTAATTGAAGCATTTTTACAATCATTAGTAGGCTCTTTGCTTGCATTTTTATTAGTGAAGTATGGATTTGTTATAATAAATTCCTATCTTGGTGTTAATATAAAAATTGATGATTATTTATGGGCATGGATGATTGTTCTTTCTTTAATTGTAAGCAGTTATGCATCAAGTAAATCAATGAAGAGAATATTATTATGAATAAAAAAGTAAAAAACGGATCTGATCAAGAAGCGGTTAAGAAAAAATCACCAAAGAAGAAATCGGTTACTAAAAAAGATTTAGAGATTCTTGTCAATGAATTAAAAGAGAAAGAGCTACGATTAAGAGCAGAATTTGACAATTTTAGAAAAAGAAAAGAATCTGAAATAGCAGGTATTTTAAAATATGAAGGAAAAAGTTTTGTTCTCGATTTTCTTTCTATTCTTGACACTATTAATAGAGGAATTGAATCTTATAAAGAAGACAATATCAAGGATGCGCTCAAGTTAATCCAGAAAGATTTTTTAAAGAAAATGGAAGAGAAAGAAATAACTCAATTTGGAGAAAAAGGAGAAATTTTTGACCCTGAATTACACGAAGCATTAACAACAACAAATGATAGCAAAAAGAAAGACAATGAAATTGTAGAAGTATATGAAGCAGGATTCCAATATAAAGATTTAATCATAAAGCATGCTAAAGTAGTCGTTAATAAAAAATGAAAGATTATTATGAAATATTAGGCGTCTCAAAAGGGGCTAATGAAACAGAAATTAAGCGTGCATATCGCAAGATTGCGATGAAATATCATCCAGATCGTAATCCAGATGATAAAGAAGCCGAAAAGAAGTTTAAAGAAGCTGCTGAAGCATATTCAATTCTAGGAGACCCATCAAAACGTCAACAGTATGATCAATTTGGACATTCTGCATTTGGTGGCATGGGAGGAGGTCAAGGCGGATTCCAATCAATGAATATGGAAGATATCTTTAGTCAATTTGGAGATATATTTGGTGGCAACAATCCTTTTGAGTCTTTTTTCTCAGGTAGGGGAGCATCTTCAAGAGCTAGGACTGGCGGTGATATTAAAATAAAGATTAGCCTTACCTATGATGAGATAGTAAATGGTGGTTCTAAAAAGATTAAACTAAAACGATTAAAATTAGCAGACGGTGTAACATTTTCTAATTGCTCTATGTGTGGTGGAGCTGGACAAATGACAAAGGTAACTAATTCTATACTTGGTCAAATGCGTTCTACATCTATCTGTCCTCAATGTAAAGGTTATGGAAAAACATTAGACAATATCCCTTCTGGAGCAGATAGAAATGGCATGATTAAAGTTGAAGAAACAATTAAGATTAATATTCCAGTTGGTGTTGAAAATGGAAATTATATGACTCTTGACTCGCAGGGACATGAAGATATTAATAGAACTTCTGGCGATCTTTATGTTTTTTTTGAAGAGGAAGAGCATGAATATTTTTCACGATACGGAGATGATATATTATTGCAAGTAAGAATCAATTTTTCTCAAGCTGTTTTTGGAGATAAAATTAATGTGCCTACTGTTGATGGAAAGGCAAGTTTAAAAATCCCAGCTGGTATCGAAGCGGGTCAGATTTTAAGAATCAGAGGAAAAGGATTTCCTCGTTTAAGAAGATCTGGAAGAGGGGATCAATTAGTCAAGATTCAAATTGATGTTCCGAAGAAATTATCTAAGGATGAAAAAGCAATTTTACAAGACTATCAAAACATCAAGAAAGGGAATGATGTTAGCTTTGAAAAATTTGACGATTAATGCCTTGTTATGAATCTTATTTATTGTAAATTCAGATAACATAAAATGGACAAGAAAAAACAAAAATTTTTTAACGACTATCTAGAAATAATCACATTTGTCATTTTTCTTATTATGTTAGTTGTTATTTACGTTCCTAGTACAATTTGGCAAGAAGAAGATGCTTATAAGAATGAAAGCAGATTTCGTATGCAAAATGTATATAGCGTAGAAAACTTCTATAACATTTTAACAGGAGAGTATGAACAAGATGGATTAAAAGCACTTAGGCTTGTGAATGCTGTAAGAGATTCTTTAACAGCAGATTCTCTTTTTCTTGGAGAGCAATCAGTTAAGTTGAGTGGAGAAGAATTTTTAATAGATGTTCCTAAAGGTTTTGATGTTGAGTATGATACCACATTTGGTCTTAGAAGAGTTGCAAAAGAAACTGTAGTAGACACAACTGTAACAGTATTAATGCTTACTGAAGATGGAGCAGAAGATACTGTTTATGTTCAAAAAAGAAATTTAAAAGAAACGCTATCAGATCCATTATTCTTGAATGTTGTATCTGAAAATACATTCGAACGCATTGAGACTGTTTCTTATTTTGATAGAAGATTTAGAAAAGAGAGAGATCCTTATGATTTTATCTCTTTGCCAGATTCTTCTCAGTTTAATTGTCCATTAACTGGTGATCCTTATATAATTGAGATTAGTGAAAATTCTATAAGAGTTTCTAGTCCAATTCGTTCTTACAGAGAAAATAGATATGGATTTTTCTCTCTTAAAACCAGAAGTCATGGGTATATCATTGACGGAACCAGAAGTTGGGATAATTAGTTGATTGTTATACTTTATAGTACATAATAATACTCTATCTCTATTTAAAGAAAACTCTGAGAAAGATTTATTAAATCTCCACTCAAAAATTACATTTCATCATCCTTTATTGTCTTGTATAAACGATTCAAAGATATCTTCAATAATTATAAGTGATAGTTTGTTGTCTCATTCATTGGTTGTTAATGACGGTAAAAGTGATTCAGAATTAGCTCAAAAGATAAAAGACGAACTTCAGGCAAAATGGAGAGATTTGTTTGATAATTATTTTTATATATCAGAAAATAAAAAATCATCAAAGAAAACCATTCATATTGTTGAGATTAATCACTATTTAAAGGATAAGATTAAATTAAACTTTAATAATTTCGGAATTGATATTAAATCGCTTGTTCCGATGTCTAGCATTGCTCTGTCTAAGATTAAGACAACGCAGTACGGTGTAATCAAATCAAAAAGCGATTATCTTATCTTTAATTATTCACGAAAAGGTTTTTCATTTTTTAAAGCTAATTATACTTCAAAAGGCAAAATGTTTAATAGGATAGTTGGTTTCAATAGCTTGTCAAAAGTTTCAGAAGCTACTCTTAAAAAATCCAATACCAAATTTAGATTTTTCTCTGACCTTGATATTGTAGAAAATTTATCACATATGATTAAAAATTCTGTTCCTATGTTAAATTTTATTAATCCAGTTGGAGTGCAAATTGTTGACGGAAGCCTCTACGAGAAAAAGAAAACTTTTACAAAACAAACTGATACAAAAAATTTCTTTTATCATTTCAGAAATGCAATTGCAGCATTGTTAACACTGGCTGTGTTGTTAGTTGCTTTACAGATTGTAAATCAAACTGATTTAAAAGAACTAGATGCTGATTTTGTCACTGTATTGGAAGAAGTAGAAGAGAAAGTAGTTGATATTACACCTGAGCTTAATAAACCTATATCAAATAGTCGATTTGAGTCATATACTATTAAATCTTATGCTATGATTGATGCTTTCCAATCAGTTCTTGATTCAAGTTATGGTGAATCAATTGATGTATTAAGTGTTGTTAATGGAACTTTATCAGCACAAGGTAGCGTTGATATTACAGGTTTATTAATTGACGTAGATCCAAACTCAGTTAAAGAAATTAATCTTTCAGAAAATAAGATATCCTATAAGATAGATTTATTCTCACCTCCGGAAGATAATCAAAATTCCATGTCAATTTCTAATTTCCTCAATTCAGTTGTTGATATAAAAAATATAGATTTTAAACTTATTGATGGCACATTGCTCGATGAAAAAGTTGATAATTTGATATTAAGAATTGAGCAAAAAGATATGTTTGAAAATGTTATTAATCAGATAAAGGGTTATGATAATTTTATTGTTCGCAAGATTTCATTTAAAAGATCTGATAATTCAACTCATATTTATATTACCGTTTTAAGTTAATGAAGATATTAGCAGGTCAATTTAAAAACCATGCTATTCAGTCGAATAAAAAGTTTGGATATCGTCCAACCACTTCTATTGCAAGAAAAAGTATCTTTGACACACTAAAATCATTAGAAGGGAAACATTTCCTTGATTTATATGCAGGATCTGGTATTGTCGGATTTGAAGCTGCCAGTAGAGGAGCTGCATCAGTAACATTTATTGAGTTAGAAAAAAAACATATGAATCAAATTATTATCAATGCAAAAGCAATTGAGTATAATAATTTCAATTTTATGGTAAGAGATGCAAATAGGTTCCTCAAAAAGTCTTCATCCTATGATGTGATTTTTGCAGATCCGCCTTATACTGATTCTAGCACGAATAATTTGGTAACATTAGGCTTAAATCGTCTCAATAAAGGCGGTGTGTTTATGTTAGAGTGCAAAAGCTATGAATTTCTTGCAGGATATGATAAAATTAGTAAATTTGGGGGCACAAACATACTTTATTGGCAGAGATGAAAAAAGTTATATATCCAGGCACTTTTGACCCGATTCACTATGGGCACATAGATATAGCAAAAAGAGCGTCTAAATTATTTGATGAAGTGCATATTTGTGTATCTGATAATGTTCAAAAAGATCCAATGTTCAGTCATGATGAGCGCGTTGAAATGATTGAAGAATGTTTCAATGATATTGATAATATACATGTTCACTCTAATCCTAAGAATTTGGTAATTAATTTTGCAAAAGACTGTGGTGCTGTGGCGATTATTAGAGGATTAAGACATGTCAGTGATTTTGAGTTTGAATTTCAAATGGCAAATGTTAATTATAGTATTGATTCTTCTGTTTCATCTTTGCTGATGATTCCTGATGAAAAATTTCTTCATTTGAATTCAACAATCATTAAAGATTTAGCGAAGCATGATGCAGAATTAACAAAATTTGTTCCAGAGAATATTGAAAAAAGATTGAAAGGAAAGTTGCAATAATGGCAGATAAAATAAAATTTACTGATGGAAATTTAGTTGTTTCTGACAATCCAATAATTCCTTTTATAGAGGGAGATGGAATTGGCCCTGATATTTGGAGAGCAAGTCAAAAAGTGATTGATGCTGCTGTTCATCATGCATACGGTCCATCAAGGCGCATTGAATGGTTTGAGGTGTTTGCAGGAGAAAAATCATTTGACAGAAATGGAGAATGGCTTCCTGATGAGACACTTGAAATAATTAGAGACCACGTTATTGCTATTAAAGGCCCACTAACAACTCCAATTGGAGGAGGGTTTAGGTCACTGAATGTTACCTTAAGAAAAGAATTAGATTTATTTGCTTGCGTTAGACCAGTAAGATGGTATAAAGGCACTCCTTCTCCTTTGTCTGACCCTAGCACTGTTGATATGACAATTTTCAGAGAAAATACTGAAGATATTTATGCTGGAATTGAATGGGAGAATGGTTCAGATGGAGCAGGAAAAGTCATAGACCTAATCAATGAATTAGGAGTTGGTAAAAAAATACGATTCCCTGAGTCTAGCTCTATTGGAATTAAGCCAATATCACAAGAGGGAACCCATCGTTTGGTGCATGCAGCAATTGAGTATGCATTAAAAAATAATCGAAAGAGCTTAACTCTTGTCCATAAAGGAAATATCATGAAGTTTACCGAAGGATATTTTAAAAAATGGGGATATGAATATGCAGAAGCTCATTTTGGTGATAAAGTCTTTACTTGGAACCAGTATGACAAAATTAAAGAAGCTGAAGGATCAGAAGCTGCTAACAAAGCACAATCTGATGCACTTGATAGCGGTAAATTATTAGTTAAAGATGGTATTACAGATGCCTTTTTACAACAAATTCTATTACGTCCAAGCGAATATGACGTTATTGCTACCATGAATCTAAATGGAGACTACATATCAGATGCAGCCGCAGCTTCAGTAGGAGGCATTGGTATTGCTCCGGGTGCAAATATTAATTTCAATACTGGACACGCTATTTTTGAAGCAACCCATGGTACTGCTCCAAAATATGCTGGTTTAGATAAAGTAAATCCATCTTCGGTAATTTTATCTGGAGCATTAATGTTAGAATATATGGGATGGAACGAAGCTTCTGAAACTATTATCAATGGATTAGAA
>LULT01000031.1_pt1 | contig 32583 bp, 30 predicted proteins | sample 728141 | NCBI WGS metagenome assembly LULT01 (sample SAMN03860282, study PRJNA289734) | marine metagenome | biome: seawater column; feature: ocean; material: water; isolation source: Red Sea water column Station 108 - depth 100m | place: Saudi Arabia: Red Sea | collected 2011-10-15 | depth 100 m | reverse complement strand
AAGCATAATCATTGGTCTGTGTTTGAACAATCTTCTATGACTCTGGAGATTGAGACTAATCGTGCTATTGCAGCACAGATATTACGTCATAGATCATTTACTTTTCAGGAATTTTCTCAAAGGTATGCTGATAGTACTAAATTAGGGGTTATTCCTGTTCCAGAATATCGTCGTCAAGATACAAAGAATCGTCAGAATTCTACTGATGATTTGGATGAATTTGTTAAACAGAATCTAGAGTTACAGACAAAGACTCTATTTGATTCTTCTGTAGCACTTTATGAATCAATGCTTAAACAGGGTGTTGCAAAAGAGTGTGCTAGAATGGTATTACCTCTTGCAACTCCTACGAGAATCTATATGACTGGTTCGTGTCGTTCTTGGGCTCATTATATCAATCTAAGATCTGCACATGGAACGCAGAAAGAACATATGGAAATTGCGAATGCTTGTAAAAAAATATTTGTTGAGCAATTCCCATCAGTGTCCGAAGCCCTTGAATGGGTCTAAATACTTTATATAACTTTATATTGAAATGCCTACATACCCTGTTAAAAATTCAAAAACTGGTGAAGAAAAAGAACTCATCATGACAATGAAAGCTTATGATGAGTGGAGAAAGGAGAATCCTGATTGGGATAAAGACTGGTCTAAGGGTGTTGCTGGAGTTGGTGAAGTTGGAGACTGGCAAAATAAATTAGTTCAGAGAAATCCTGGTTGGAATGATGTTTTAAGAAAAGCAAGTAAAGCACCTGGATCACGGATAACACCGATATAGACATGCCAAGAAAAAAGAAAGCAACAACGGAACAGCCAATTGGTGTTGGTTTAACTACTAAACAGACAAAGAGAAGAAAACCTCTTAGTTCTGATTATTTGGTTGGGATTGATCCCATAACTGAAAATCAGACAAAATTGTTTGATTCATATGCTGCAGGAAAACATATTGTTGCATATGGATGTGCAGGTACTGGTAAAACTTTTGTTACCCTTTATAACGCACTTAAGGAAGTTTTAGATGAAAACACCCCTTACGAAAAGATTTATATTGTACGGTCTCTCGTTGCTACCCGTGAAATTGGCTTTCTTCCTGGTGATCATGAAGACAAGTCCTCACTTTATCAAATCCCTTCAATACTTTTCCAATGATCAAAAAATGCAGCTCTTAAATTGTTATTGTTGATGAATACCAAAACTTGAATTTTCATGAATTAGATAGTATAATAACACGTATTGGTGAAAACAGTAGAATTGTTTTTTGTGGTGATGCCACTCAAACTGATTTACAAAAAACCAATGAAAAAAATGGAATCGTTGATTTCATGAAAGTTCTTAGGACAATGCCATCTTTTGATATTATTGAATTTGGAATTAATGATATTATTAGATCTGGTCTTGTTAAAGAATATATTATGGCAAAAATGCAATTGGGATTTTAATGTTTAATCATGTTGATTTGAATCTTGCTCCTTTGGAGAGAGAACATATAGATGGTGTTCGATATTATAAAATTCCTGGTGATGAGGAATTTATTAAATTAGTATCCATTACTTCTGTTACTAGCCACTTCAATAAAGAAATTTTTATTAATTGGAGAAAAAAGGTTGGAAATGAAGAGGCAGATCGTATCACTAAAGCGGCTACAACCCGTGGAACTGATATGCATACTCTTACAGAACATTATTTAAAGAATGATGAGGAACTTCCTACGGTTCCACCTATTTCTGATTTCTTATTCAAGATTGCTAAGGGTGAAATTAATAAAATTGATAACATACATGCTTTAGAAGGATCTCTATATAGTAAGCAATTGGGAATTGCTGGAACCGTTGACTGTATTGCTGAATATAACGGTGAGTTAGCTATAATAGATTTTAAAACATCTAAAAGACCTAAACCACGAGAATGGATTGAGCATTATTTTGTTCAATGTATGGCATATGGTTGTATGTTATATGAATTGACAGGTTTATCTGTTAAAAAACTTGTAATAATCATGGCATGTGAAAATGGAGAGTGTGTCGTCTATGAAGAAACTGACAAAACAAAGTACATCAAACTTCTCAGCAAATACATTAGAAAATTTGTTGAAGATAAACTGGAACTCTATGGAACCAACTAAAGAATTAGAACAGGCAATCGAAAACAAATTTTTAACACCTCAGAAATTTGCTATTGAGATTGAAAAAATTGTTGCAGAAGAACAATTGAATTATATTGATGCTATTATTCATTATTGTGAATCTAATAGTATTGAAGTAGAATCTGTAACGAAACTTATTTCAAAACCATTAAAAGAACGACTGAAATGGGACGCTATTCGTCTTAATTTCATGAAAAAAACATCTAGAGCAAAACTTCCAATCTAATGGATTATGATAATATTTGGCGTGGTGCTTTTTTAAAGGCTATGCCCATTGTTTTTAGAATGACTATTGTTCTTCTTGTTGGTCTTACCCCTCTTTATATTATTCTTAAAATGACTACTAAGACTGAATTAATGCATTATCGTCTTCAAGCATTACTACGTGAGCATAATTTTCCTGATCTTGAGTATCTTGGTGAACGTCCTAGTTATAAAACAGGTAATGATGTTCCTTGGTATCGTATAGGAGCAGCAGAAGTCCCTGTTGATGCTATTACTGATCTTGATAGTGAAGAGGAAATGACTGATGAAGAAACTTGAAGGAGTTGTTTTTGAAAGACCATTTCCACATTTGGTCATAGAAAATTTTTATAATCAAAATGAGTTAGATTTAATTTGGGAAGAACTTAAATTTCTTACCAAACCAGATAAACTTCTTGAAGCATCTGGTTATGGTGGAGTAGTAGGATATACAAATGCAAAGGCATTATGTTTAGATGGGGTTTATGGTAAGAAGTATAGAAATGTATCTAATATTCTTAAAGTAAATAGAAAACTTTTTAAGGGTGACTTACTTAATATATTTTCTGAAATACATGATTGTTGTTCTATAGCTAATGAATCTAATTGGGACATCACTAAAGTTAGATATTATCATGATCAAGAATATTATGATCCCCATATCGATAGATGCTTTCAATTTTTAGCATTTTCTTATTTCTATAAAGAACCGAAGCGATTTAGTGGTGGAGAAGTATTTTTTCCCAAGTATGATTATGAATATCCATGCTATAATAATTCAATAATTATATTACCTGGTTGGGTTCGACATGGGGTAAAAAAAGTTATTATAGAAGAATCTGATTATTATGATGGATATGGTCGATATTGCATCTCTAGCTTTTTTGGTAATAGGGACAAATCTGTGAATGAAAGTGACACCATTTGAGACTTATCAAACTTATCTTGGAATGAAAAGTCATTTTACTAATCGTAAGTATGACTTCTTTAAATATGGAGGTAAATCTCGTGCCACCATGACTTCTTTTAATAAAAGAAAAGATAAGTATTGGTTTGAAAAGACATCCAGAAAGTATTCTGATGAACAAGTGCTAGACTTTCTTCTAGCAAATTTTGTAAACGCTGACACACCCCAAAACCTATGGATCGGAGAGATAATCAACAGTGGAGAAAGAACCTACGCAGAGTGGATGAGACGGAGACAGAGTATGACTTATATTTTCAAGGAGCAGTCCCAGAAATTACTTTCAGAGACAGAATTAGAAGAACTATTCAGTTGCTCGAAGGGACACCCATTAATTCTGAAAAAATATCTAGGTGGAGAAGTAAGTTTAGAGACCTTCGTAATACTGGAAAAGATCTTTTCTTTCGGAAAAGATTTTGATAAAAAGTTAAATGATCCAGTGTGGGAAACCGTCAGTATGAAAGTTAGAAAATATATACCCTTCATAAATATTAATGTGTTCCACTATAAAAAAATCTTGAGGGAATTAGTCAATGAGTGAATTCTTTGAATCTGAAATTGTTCGGGAAGAACTGGACAAAATCAATAAAATGCAAGATGATATCTATAATAATCTATTTACATTTCCATCATTATCTTATGAAGATAAAGTAGAGCATATTGAAAAATTAGAAATTTTATTAGAAAAGCAACGTTTAATGTATACTAGGTTATCTTTATCAGATGATCTTACAGCTATCGAAATGAAGAAAAACTTAGAGAAATCTATTGAAATGCTCGGTTTTCCGCCAAATACCGACATGCAACAGGTTTTTAAAGGTATGAGTGATACAATTAAACATTTAAAAAATGCTTGTTGACATCTAATTGAATCTTTGTTATAATATTCGTGTTGGGTTGATCACCTGACACGGGAGTGACCGAAAATCCCTGTTGGCAATAGGCGGGGACAAAGTGATGAGACAGAGGTGGTACTCGCAGGTTGCGTCTTGAGAAAGAAGCAAACTGAACCATCCACACCAAGGATGGGTCTCAGGCAGAACAGTAACCTATTCTATCTAACCATAGCAATGCCCTGTTCTTGTTGGTATAAAAGGTAATCCAACCTCCCACCCAAAATCTAAAAATCCAATTTATCCGAGGTATCTAAATGTCTTTCGCAGACTTAAAGAAACAATCTAAGCTGGGCTCTTTAACCGCAAAGTTGGTAAAAGAAGTAGAAAAGCTTAATAACACAAACGGCAATAATGATGACCGTTTATGGAAATTAGACGTAGACAAAAGCGGTAATGGATATGCCGTAATACGTTTTCTTCCTGCTCCCGATGGTGAGGATCTACCATTTGTAAAATTATACTCCCATGCCTTTCAAGGACCTGGTGGGTGGTATATCGAGAATTCTTTAACTACTCTTAGTCAGAAGGATCCTGTTTCCGAGTTTAATACACAACTTTGGAACAATGGAACTGATGCTGGTAAAGAGACTGCTCGTAAGCAAAAGCGTAAGCTTACTTACATCAGTAACATCTATGTTGTGAAGGATCCAGCAAATCCTGAGAACGAAGGTAAGGTATTCTTGTTCAAGTATGGCAAGAAAATCTTTGATAAACTAACTGCAGCAATGCAGCCTGAGTTTGAGGATGAAGAAGCAATCGATCCATTCGATTTCTGGCAAGGTGCTAACTTCAAGTTGAAGGCTAAGAATGTTGCTGGTTATAGGAATTATGACTCTTCAGAGTTTGCTTCTGTAACTCCTCTTCTAGATGATGATGACGCATTAGAAGCACTTTGGAAAAAAGAAAACTCCCTTCAAGAGTTTGTTGCTGCTGATCAATTCAAATCTTATGATGATCTGAAGAAGCGTCTTGAATATGTTCTGGGTAATAAAGGTCCAGTTCGTCAAGATCCTGAATTGGAAGATGAGAGTGAAGGTCGTGGTTCAGTAGAAGAATTAGTTACGACTACAACTTCTACTAGATCAGCAGTTACTGTTGATGAAGAAGAAGATGACGCACTATCATATTTTGCTAAACTAGCAGAAGACTAGGCACTGCGTGCTGGTAAGTCCTAGACTAAAAGACCTCTTTAAAGAGGTCTTTTTTTATGGCATTGTGATATTTGTATTTTCTGTTTCGACTGTATAGTCATCATAATATTGTGAGGATTCGTCATAGACCATAGTATCTCTAAAATCATCTAAGAATTGTTGTATAAATCCTTGCTTAAGAACATATATATTTCTTTTTTTGTCGTTTATTCTTGTTTCATATACAAAATTAGATATCGCAGTTCGTGCACTAGAACCACTTTTTGTTACATTTAATTGTGTTCCAGAGTCATAGAAAGTAACGGAAAAATCACTAGCAACAATTTTTCCTTTTGGCATAATTAAACGACCTTTACTGTCTTTTACTTCTCTACTTTCATAGAATCTTGGGCTATCTATTTTAGTTTCGTATTTTTCTAAACAGAAGTTATAAACATCGTTATTGGAGAGTGGCCATTGATCTCTAACATTAATAATTCCTGCTGAAAGTAATACAACCCAATCTAATTCATCACTACCATAAAGGTCTTCTGCAACATTATCTGGTCTAGCACCTTCTGGTATTTCATATTTATCAAATGCTGTAGTAACATTTTGTAGATCATCTCTTAGTTTAATTTTACGAAAAATATTTTTAACTTCAAGGTAATCTAAAGATGACTTTTTATCAGATAAAAAGGATGGATAACGTATATTTGGTATTTCTCTAAAGTATCCCATTAGTATCCTACTCCTCCATATCCTGTTGATGATTCATAATCAACATCATAAATTGGCTCAAGTTCTTTGAATGATAAATTCATTATCATTGATACTGGTGTTGCATCATCATAGGTTGCATAGACACCATCACCAGTATAATTAACAGATATATCAGTTAAGAAGCATTGCTTAAATTTATGTAAGAATGGATGGTCACTATTCCCACTTTTATATCTTAATTCAAAAACGTTAGGTGTTTTAATAAACATGTTACCCATACTACCACCACCTTGTGTAGATGTTTTGGGTGCCATATTTCTTTTAAATGTTCTTATAATAAGTTTTATTTGTTCTGCTTCTTTAGAATTTCTTGGAGTCATTTTAAATGCAAATCTGAAATTTCTCAGGGTTGGTCCATTAAAGAGGAGTTCCATATTTGGGTTAAAGATTTGCCCACTTGACCTAGCCATTAATTGATTGACACTTAGGTTTGCACCTAGAGCACCAGCTGCCTTTGAAGCAAAATACTTGGTGGCTATATCTTTCATTCCTGGTATACCACCAAGATCATTAGCAAGAGTCTTACCTCTATCAGAAACATCCTTTCCAACTTGATTCATTGCATCTCCAGCACCTTCACCAAGTTTAGTTCCTTTAGCGATTGATTCAAATGCACCTACTCCTGCAGCAGCAACTCCATTTAAATTTGCACTACCATAGGATACACTATTTCCATCTTCTATTTGAGAAGGAATTTGTAATATTATAGTTCCTGTATTTTTTAATACTTGATTAGATAATCTTGCAATACTAGACCATCCTACTCTATTATTTAAAGTATTACTTCTAGATCCTGGCCTACTAATATATTCCTCTACATTATTTCCACTACCTTTTGCCGTTGGTCTATATTCTACAATATCTATTTGTAAGTAATCTGTTGATTCTGTTAATGCTTCATATGGATATCTTAAAATACCACCTTGAAGTTCTGATTCAAAATTTGCCCCACCCCCAAACCAATTAGGACTTATTCTATTCTTTGAAATTTTTGCACCAACAGATTCTTGTAATGCTCTATTTTCTACAGGATCTACCCGCCAGGTTCCTAATGTCATTATCGACCTAAGTTATTATTTTAACTATTTAGACGGAATTTTGCAAAAGGTATTTGATCAAGATCATTTAGTTCATCAGATTCTACTTTATAAAGTCCTCCTGCTATTTCAGACCATGTATATTGTCTATTTTCACCCCAATGAAAGTTAATTCCTTTAAATCCCCATTCATAAACAGCAGTTACAGCAACTAATGGATTTTGGTCATATCGAATATTGGGTGTCTTGGGATTATATACAAATACATAGAATTCTCCAGGTTCAGGAACTTTTTCACCTTCTTCTAAAACACCAATAATTTCTAGCATTAAATCGTCAGCATCTTCAGTACCTTTGATGTTTTCTCTTATAGAAGTAATACGACTCATTTGATTCCTAATTCTCTTTCGGTAAGTATTTTAAATTCATATCCTCTGTCAGCACACCAATTTTCTGCTGCATTCCATTTTGCTTTATTTTTTGCATATTCAAATGTTTCACGGATATAATTTTTAGTTTTCCTTTTTGGTTTAGTTGGTGGTGAGGTTTGTTTTTTGGGTTTAACTTCAATAATATATTTTTTGATTCTTCCTGTATGTTCTTTTATTTTAATATAAAAATCTGGAAAATATCTATGAGGTCGATTATCTATTGGGGATTTATACCACACATAAAATTCTTCACTACCCCATTCAAGAACATTGATATTGGAGTCACAATATTGCATAAATTTGCGTTCCCAAAGAGAACGGTATATAATATTAGTCGGATCACCCTTATACTTATAAGGACATCTTGGCTTATACTTGCCTTTATATGCCATAAATAAATATGAATATCATAGTAAATATTTAGAGTGGCAGAGTCATTAGTTAAAAAAGTTACAATGAATGAAGTCAAACAGAGGTTTGGCAAGCTTGCATTGAACAATCATTATCTTGTTAGTTTTTCTACATTAAAACCAAGTATAACGAGATATCTTGAGCAATTAACTGGTTTTGGTGATATGAAAGATTTCATCTCAAGGGATGCTGGTCTTTTTTGTGCAGATGCATCATTACCTGCTAGTGCATATGCTACAGGTGAAGTAAAAGATAATTTTATGGGAGTTCCTCAAGAATTTGCACATACTAGATTATATACTGATATTGATTTTACTTTTTATGTAGATAAAAATTATACTATGTTGAGATTCTTTGAAGGATGGATGGATTATATTTCCAGCGGAGCTGAAACTTGGGGTGTTGGTGAAAATATGAAACCTTTTTATAGAAGACTTAAATATCCTGATGAATATAAAATTGATACTATGACGATTACAAAATTTGAAAAAGATTATGATAACGAAATACAATATAAGTTTATAAATGCATTTCCTAAATCAATTACACCAATTCCTGTTACATATGGACCTGCAGATTTATTGAAAGTTACAGTTAGCTTTAATTATGATCGATATATAATGAAGAGATTGAATCAACAAGAATGGGATGATGTATTTTCTGGGTTCTTTGATTGGATTGATCGAATTTTTTAAAAACCCTCCTATATAAACTACTGAAAAAATTATTATGCCTTTACCAAAAATTAATACTCCAACTTATGAGTTGGTATTACCTTCTAATAATAAGAAGGTAAGATATCGTCCTTTTCTTGTAAGAGAAGAAAAGATTCTTGTCATGGCATTGGAATCTGAGGATATGAAACAGATTACCAGCTCTATTGTTCAAATTCTTAGTGATTGTATTCTTACTAAAGGGGTTAATATTGAACAATTACCATCTTTTGATATTGAGTATTTGTTTTTAAATATTCGTGCTAAGTCTGTCGGTGAATCTGTAGAAGTAAATATTACTTGTCCAGATGATGATAAAACAACAGTTGAAATGGAAATCAATATTGATTCAATTAAAGTTAGAAAAACTAAAGGACATAAAGATATAGTAAAACTCGATGACAATCTTTCAATGAAATTGAAGTATCCTTCTATGGAGCAATTCATGGAGAATAATTTTGATGTTAATGAAGAGACTGTAGATAATGTATCTAAATCACTTGGTATGATTACTACTTGTATTGATATGATCTATAATGATGAAGAAAGTTGGGATGCATCTGAGTCTTCTAAGGATGAATTAACTGAATTTATTGAACAGTTAAATACTAAACAATTTAAAGAGATTGAAAAATTCTTTGCAACAATGCCTAAACTTTCTCATAAAGTTAAGGTAAAAAATCCAAAGACCGAGGTTGAATCGGAAGTTGTGTTGGAGGGGTTAGCTGCTTTTTTCAGCTAAGTATGGCTCACACTAGTCTTGAGTCATACTACAAAATTAATTTTGCTTTGATGCAACACCATAAATATTCATTAACTGAGCTAGAGAATATGATACCTTGGGAAAGGGAGATTTATATAACTCTACTAAAACAACATATAGAAGAGGAAAATTTAAAGCATCAACAAAGTGGCAGTTAAGGGATTACAATTAAATATTACTAAACAATCATTTGGATCTTCTATTCCTAAAATGGATTTTGGTGGATCTAAGTTAGGAATTAAGAGTGCAAAAATTAAATCTACTAGTCTTTTAGATAGTCCAGATTCTCTGAGAAGTGAAAATGATGGTGCGTTAACAAGTAAAGATTTTGAGACCAAAACTGGTAAACTTACAAATATTCTTAAAAGAGTTACTTTTAGAGTTGGGAAGAATGAGAAGGCAATAGAAGCAAATGCTAAAAAAATTACTCTTGTAAAAAAGGTAATACAAGCACAGCAATTTGAGTATGGTGGAAAAGAAGATCCTTTAGAAGATACGAATAAACTTCTTGAAGATATTGGAACTGCATTAGCAATAGATTTTGCATTTAGAGTAGAACAAGGAAAACGAGAAATACAAGAGGCAAGAAAAGAAAAAGAAGAGAAGAAGAGATCCCTTAAAGAAAGAATGGTAGAGGGGATAAAAGGTACTGCTAAGAAAGGTGCTAAGGTTGGTGGAAATATTGCTGGTGCTATAGCAAAACCATTTAGTGGATTATTTGGTGGTATTAAAGAAGTTTTAACACTTTTAGGTGCGGCTGTTATTGGTAATAATGCTCTTGATTGGTTAAAAAATGAAGAGAATCAACGGAAGATTAAAAATTTCTTTGGATTTATAGCAGAGCATTGGAAAGTTATTGCAGGTATTGTTGCAGGATTGGTTGGTTTTGTTATTCTTAAAAAAGTTTGGGGTCTTATTAAACTTGTAGGTAAAGTAATAAAAGGTATTTGGAAGCTTGGGAAGTGGATAATTAAGGCATTAAAGACTGCAAAAAATATTTTTAAAGGTCTTAAAAATCTTAAGACTGGGGCAAAGCTTACAAAAATTGCAACTCGTGCATCAATTGCTGTTGGTGGTAAAACTGGTGGTAAGATAACACAGAAATTACTTACTAAACAAGCAACCAAACAAGCAACTAAACAAGCAACTAAACAAACAACTAAAACAGCAGCTAAGATAGTTGCAAAGAAAACTACTGCTAAAACTACTCAAAAGATTCTTTCTAAAACTGCTAGTAAAGCAGCTACTAAAACTGCCACTAAAGCGGTTGGTAAGGGTGTTGGTAAAGCAGTTGCTAAAAAGATTCCTTTACTGGGTTTAGGTTTAGGTGCAGTATTTGCTGCACAAAGAGCAATGGCAGGAGATTGGTCAGGTGCTGCCTTAGAATTAGCATCAGGTGCAGCATCAACAGTTCCTGGTGTTGGAACTGCTATATCTGTTGGATTAGATGCTGCTTTAATTGCTAAAGATATTCATACACAGAAGAAACTTTCAGAGACTGAAGCACAAATTACACCATCTAGTGAAGAAGATCTAAAAACTGAAATTGTAGAAATGGATTTACCTCCAGTGAAGGCAGATGTAACTATACCTGAAAAGACACCTGGAGAAATTACTGAAGTTATTAATATTAGTTCTGTGAATTTAGCAAATAGTTATATGGAAGATACTCCAGTGATACATGGGATAGTATAATATGAAAACAATAAAAGTTTCTGAGAAGTCAGCTAAAAAACTTAAATTAACAGTTACTAATATAAAAAGTGTCCTTATTAAAGGTAATAAGGATATTGCAAAAATTAGAGCAGATCAAACTAAACTTGCTAATGAGAGAGCTCAGTTAGAAGCAATGCAAGGTAAAGAGAAGAGAATAGAAAAATCCCCATTAAAAAGTGCTACAAAGAAAGTAGGTAAGAAAATAGGTTCTGCCACTAAAGGAATATTTGATAAAATTATGGATGTTGTTATGCCATTGGCATTAGCAGTTATTGTTAATAATTTTGAAGAAATAACAGAATCACTAAGAACCTTTTATGAAAATAATAAGTGGATATTTGATGTAATTGGAAAGGTGTTTAGTGTAATTGGTAAAGGATTTATGATGCTTGTTAATTTCATTGATGGAATTCAACAAAATAGTGAGAAGAAGAAATTAAATGAGGTAAAGAAAGATGCAGATGCTTTAAAAGAGTCTGAGAAAGAAGTTGATCAATTAGAAAAGACACTTAAAGAAATACAGAAGGAAATTGGAATAGATCCTGAAACTGGTGAAAAGATGGAAGAAGAATCATCATTAGAAAAAGAATCAACTAAAACAACAGAATCATCTCAACCTCTTGGAAAAAATTTATCTGATCAAATGTTTGGAGAAGAAGGATCTACGGAAAGAATAGAATCAGAAAAGGGTAGTGATGCATTGAATAAATTTTTTGGACATACAGATGAAGATACAAATAAATCTGCTGAAGTAGATTCAGCAGTAAATAATGAGACTCTTAATACAATTAATGAACAAATAAAGAGTGATAATCCATTACAAGGTTCTGATATACCTTCACCAGGAACTCTTAAAAAAGTAGAAAAGAAGGATCCTGAAAAAAGCCTAATTAAAATGGAAAGATTGGAAAAGACTAATATGAATCAATTATCATCAACTAAAAGGTCTAAGGGACGTAAAATAATTCTAGCTAGGCAAGTAGTAGAAAAACCTGTTCCACTGGAGATATACTAATGGCAAGTGCAGTAAGGGCATCAATATATGCTCATATGGAAATTAATAAGAATGGTAAGGTGGCTGACATTAAAGGTAAAACAGTCAGTTTTGATTATTATGAAAGTGTATATTCTCCAGTAATAACTGCTAAATTGATATTTACAGATGCTGGTGGATCTATTACTGCCGATAAAGCACAAGATTCAAATGAAAGAAGGACAAATATAAAAGATGGATTACCTATTACACAAGGAGAAGATGTTAAGGTACAAATACAATCTAAATTTGGAACTCTAAATTTTAAAAGAAACCCACTTAAAGTTGAATCATCTCCAATTGTAAACCAAGAAGAAAATAGAACTTCTGTTCTTCTTAATTTAGTTTCTACTCCAGAAATAAAAAATCTTGATAGTGCTATTCATAAAAAATATAAAGGAAGAATTAGTGATACTGTTAAAAAGATTTTAAAAGATAGTCTTGGAATACCTAGACTTAATATAGATCCTACTAAAAATTCATATAATTTTATTGGAAAGGGTAAGAGTGCATTAGATATTGTTAATGATTTATGTAGAAGATCTATTCCTGAAAAGGGTGATCCTGGATACTTCTTTTATGAAACACAATCTGGATTTAATTTTAAATCTATTGATAGATTGATTGTAGAAGGATCTAAAAGAATAAAATCCGATTCATCTTATCGAAAATCTCACACATATAAGTATTCTGGGGCATTAAGATCAAATTTAGATAATGATTCTAATGATTTTAGAATTTTATTGCCACCTACACAAGTTAGAGATCAAAATCTGTTAGATGCATTAAAAGAAGGAACATATGTTAGTCGAAATGTATTTGTAGATCCAAGAACTTTTGTAAAAACAGAGCAGATTTACCATATAGGTAAAGATGGTGTATCTAATACACTTGGTAAAATGCCCGATTTTGCTGATAAAGTTGGTAGTTATACTAAAACAAATTATCACATTTTGGATATTGGTAGTTTAGAGCCTGATGTTAGTATTAATACTAATAATGATCCAAGACAATGGCAAGCTAAGTCAAAGATGAGATATAATCTTCTTCATTCTCAGCTTGTTCAGATTCAGGTTCCTTGTAATTTAAGATTAGAGGCAGGTGATGTTGTTCGATGTGAATTAGCATTTCCAGGTGATAAACCAGAGGAAGGATCTGTTAGTCAACAACAAAGTGGAAATTATCTTATTCTTCATCTTTGTCATCATTTTGATACTGAGAGATCATATACTTCTATGACTCTTGCTCGTGATACTTATGGTCTATATACTAAATAAAGGATCTAATTATGTCTAGCGGTAAAAATTCAGTTAGAAAAAGTAAAGAAGTTGTATCTGATTTTTTTGGTGAACATCTAAAATTCTGGATGGGTAAGGTAGTTAATGTTGGTGTTCAAAAAAAGCAAATAGATGGATATGGATGGGGATGGAGATATAAAGTTCGTATTTTTGGAACTTATTCTGATAGAGATGTTGAAGATGGTGAACTTCATTCTGCAACCGCAATGCTTGGAGTAACTGATGGTAGTGGTGGTGGAGGAAGATCAAGATCTTTAAGGATTACACAGGGTGATTTAGTATTTGGTTTTTATATGTCAAATGATGAAAGTTTCCCTGTTATAATAGGTATTTTGGGAAGAACAGCAGATACTGAAACTGAATCTGGATATACTGCTAAAGTAAAAAAAGGATTGGTAGGGGCACAAGAAACTGCTGAACAAAGTGGACCTTTTATACCTTTATTAAATGATGGTAAAAGTAGTAAGAGTAATACTAGAGCTACTCCAGCTTCTTCTTTAGGTTCTCAATTGGGTATAGATGCTGGTCAAGTATCTCAACTTGGAGCACTTCCAAATCCACCGGGATGGGTTGATAAGGGTAAGCAGGCTTTAAATGCGGTTCAAACTTTTGCTGTACCTAATAATTCTGGTGCATCCTTTGGAAAACCTAAAATGACACCAGAACTTTTAAAAGTTTCTTCTAAAGCTATACTAGATACTGCATTGGATGCTGTTACAGGAGGACTCTTTTAAATAACTTAATAAATATCTTTATATAAAACAATTATAATGACAGTTAAAACACCACCTCCAGCTTCTTTATCATCTAAACAGGTGGAATATTTCACCAATATGATAAAGGATAATCCACAAGATACGAATTCTCAGAATATTATTAAGACTATTCAGAAAAATTATCCTGCTTTGAAGGATATTAGACCTGAAACACCTACTGGTGCCCAAGATTATCTTAAATTTACTAAGAGAATGGAGCAGTATAAGAGATTAGCATCAGAAGGTGTTACTCCTGCTTCTATTTCATCTGGAAATGTAATTGTTCTTGCTAATGCTCATCAAAACAACTTCATAGCAAGTACAGAATCAGATCTTAATAATTTCTTTGATACGGTTACTCAAGCTGGAAATCTTGGTTTAAAACTTCCAAATGAAATTAATTCTGTAGTTGGTAAAATAAGTGCCACATCAAAACAATTTGTTGGTCAAATTGGTAATTCATTGGCAGAGAAATTGGTTCCGTTCGTGAAGAATGGAATGGATAAGTTGGCGCAGTATATATTCAGAATTATTCAACCATATCCTGCTGCACTTGCAACAGTTATTGCACTTCAAACTGCTTTAGTGAGTCCAGTTAAATCAATGTTTGGTGCAATGGATTGTTTAGCAGCAAAAATGACAGATGCTTTGACAGATACTATTAAAGATATGATTGTTGGTATGACCAAAAGTGTTCTTAATCCACTTGTTTGTGCTGCTCAACAGTTTGTAGGTGCTTTAACTGGAAAGATTGCTAATTTGGTAAATGGATTTCTTAGACCTTTTTTAGGACCTATTGAAGCAATTCTTAGTCCAATTGGAGCATTTTTTGATATTAAGAATGCAATAATGGGTGGTCTTGGGATGATTAATAAAGTTGCTAATTTGTTCAGATGTTCAGATCCACCTAAACTGCAAGCTAGTGATAAGTGGACTTTAGATACTGGAATGCAAAAACCAGATAGTCAAACAGAACAACAAGCTAAAATTAATAAATCTGTTGCTGCTGCTAGTAATGCTGATGCTGCTAAGGAAAGTAAGAAACAAGGACTTCTTGGGGGTATTTCTAGTGGTTTAAGTAAATTTGAAGAAGAATATGGGGAATGGGAAATATTTGGAGGTAAGCTTAAAGATACTACAAACCAGGGAATTGGAAATTGTAATACAGGAAATATATTTGCTTGTGGTGCTCCAAAAGCAGAATTTTTTGGAGGTGCTGGTGGAGATGGTGTTGTTGGTGATGTAATCCTTGGTAATTTTATTAATCATCTTGATAAAGAAGATATTTACGGGGATATTAAAAAAACTGGTAGTATTATGGGTGTAAATATAAAATCACCTGGACAAGGATATACTGAAGCACCATTTGTATCTTTTACTGATAGTTGTAAGCAGGGATATGGTGCTTATGGAAGAGCAGTGATTGATACTAATATAAATTCACCTAGGTATGGTCAAGTTACTGATATTGTTATTTTAAGTGAAGGTGAAATGTATCCAACTGACAATTATCAGGTAAAAGATGGAGGACCAGAAGAAGATGATGATGGTAATCTAGTCGATAATACAAAGATATTGGATAGTAGTAACTCGGAGACATATATTGATAAGATAATTGTTGATGATCCTGGAAGTGGGTATAAAGATGGTGATTATTTTGATGGTGAGAATGAGAACTTTAAAATAAATATTGATGTTAATGGAAGAATTACTGGGGTTGAAATATTGAATCAAACAGGGTATGATGTATTCCCAGAACTTAATATAATATCAGAAAATGGTCTTGGATCAGTTCTTCGCCCAATATTAAAAGTTAGGAGAAAATCAGAAGCTGATATTAAAGTTTATAAATCTGTCCAATGTATTGGCAATTTTCCTCAAGGAGAGTGATTTATTATGTCAGATGAACAAAGGCAATATGATATATTTGGTCAGAAGTTTCTTATAGAAACAAATACTGACAGGTTTAGTAAGCCTGGTAAAGCAGCCTATTTCATGCAGTCTCAGACAGAGGATAAAATTTTATATAATCAGTCATTACATGAAGGTAGTGGTTTAGCTCGTATTCATGCAGGTAAAACATTGCAATTAGATGCTGGTGATTCTCATGATTCTGATGATGTAAATACTTTGGTTATGGTTGCTAAAAAGGGCAATGCTAGTATTAATGCTGATGGTGGTAGTCTTTTACTTAAAGCAAGAGAAATTGTTTTAGAAGCAAAAGATGGTTTATATCTTCAGGGTGCGAATGTTCAGGTTGGATTTCCGCAAATGGGAAGAACTGATCATATTGAAATAACTGGAGGATCAGTTAATGTAACTACTAGAGGTGGAAATATTGGTGAGCTTCTTCGAACAAGTAACATATTCCAGGCATTTGAAGGTAGTTATGTTATAGGTAATTTGGTTTCTGGTGTAACCAAAGGCGTAGGAAAATTCTTCGGGTAATAATATGTCACAATCTCCACTTCCTATAGGTAATGAAAATGTAATTACTGGAGAGTCAGTATTTGAGACTGTTTTTGTCTATGGTAAATTTAATTATGATTTTAGTAATGATGATATTGCAATTAATACTTTATCAGTTCAAGGTGGATCAAGTTATACTGGAATAGTAACATTTGGGTCTGATGTAAATATCAGTGCTGACATTAGTGTTGTTAATATTGTAGCATCTGGAAGTATAACAGCAGATAGTTATGAAAATTTTCAATTGGCAGATTTACCTGTTGGAACTGCTGCAGAATCTACGTTCGGTCCTAATAAGGTTATAAAGGTTAAAAGTGATTCTAGTGGATATGAGTTAGTTGATACTGCTGAATTAGATTCAGTTCAGCTAAGAAGTACTGGTGTTAGTAATGATGGAGAAATTTATGTTGGAACAGGTACAACAGAGAATAGTAAATTAGTAATAAGTGGGATTTCTACCTCTAAGTTTTTACTTAATGATCATGTTAAAATATTTGGAGTTACATTGTCTAGTGATTCAACTACGATTAGTGATCCTCCATCTCAAACAATAGCACAAATTCCTTCATCTGGTGGTTCTAATGCTAGAACTTATTATTATTGGACTGCTGAATATCATTTGGAAAAGGGAATAATTGGACCAGCAGAGCAGGCTGGAGCAGCAGCAGGAATTGGTGGAACTACACTCAATGAGTTTAATGATGCAAATCATAGTGCTTTAACACTTGCAAGAAGTAGTGTAAATAATGGACTTTTAGTTTATCGCCAAGAGTTTACTGGGACAGGTAATGCAGGTAATGCTGATATTAATAGTGCTAAGTTAATTGGTATTTTGGGTAAAAAAGAGTTGGGTGACTCTACAACTTCTTCTATTAGTTGGAAAGATTATGGAAATTATGATCAGACTGCATGGGCTGGAAAGGGTGTATCTAATGAATACTTAGGGACAGGTAATACTACTAATCAAATTCATTTTCCTGTTATTGCGACTACAACATCTGCTAAAGGATGGGCTATTGATAAAGTTGTTGCAATTGGTGCCAGCACTATTACTTTAGATAGTAATTATACTCTAAATTCAAATGCTGCTGATAATGTTAAAGTAGTTCATGACAATACATATGCATTTTCTCAGGCAATTGATAGAACAAAAGCAAATGGTGGAAATACAGTTACATTAACTGGTGGTACTTATTTAACTAATAAAATATCTCTTCCAACTGGATTTACGATTAGAGGTAGTGGAAAAAATACAATAATTAAAAAGCAATATTTTGGAACAGATGCATCTGATGGTGTCAATAATATTTCTGTAATTAATGGTGCTGTTATTGGTATTGGTACAACTAATGGATCTGATATTACTATATCTAATTTAACAATCGATGGTAATAATGTAAATAGTGTTAATTTTTCTGATGATTCTGATAATTATTTGGTAAATCTTGATTCAGTTTCTTCTGCTTTAATAAAAGATGTTGAAATTAGAAATAGTGCTGGAAATGGGTTATATCTTAATGATACTAAACGTGTTTCTGTTGAGAATTGTACTTTTGTAGATGGATCTCTTTCAGATAGATATTATTATAGACCATTGAGTGCTAAAAGTTCGGAAGTCTTTAGACTTAATGGATCTTTACTTGAGAATTATCCTGGTTCTGTTGATGTTTCTTCTTCAACAGTTGTTGCTGCTACTGGAAATATTATTAGAAATTGTGGTAGAGGACTTGAATCTTATGCCACAGGTAAGATTACTACCATTAATAATATTATGCTTGGACCAGCAGATGAATGGTTACCATCACCAGACATCTATGATAGTGATTGGGATGGTGTTAATGTTACAGTTACTAGAAATCAAACTTTTGATGGTCCAGTTCTCCAATTCTTAGAAGATGGCGAACCAAAAGATCTTAGATCAACTCAACTTGATCGAATTTCTGCTGGAATAGGAACTTTAGTTGGATTAGCTGGAACAAATGCTACTGATGTAAGTCTTGGATCTACATTCTTATCTTTGAATCTTTTAACTCCAGAAGATAATGAGGAATTTAGTAGAGAAAATGGATATATTCAGATGGGTTTAACTCAGGCACAAACAAATACTTTGGGAGTTAGTTCTATTCTTGGTTATGAGATTACTGCTCAGGAATATCAAACTGTTCCTACAGGACTTTCAACATCTGCTGGAATTAGCACAGGTGTGTTTAATACAATTGGTTCTGGATGCACTAATTACTTAGTTACTCTTAACGAATCAAGTCATTGGGATGCATTCGCGGAAGGTGATATTGTTAAATTAGTAAATCATGAGTCAACTCCAGATTTAAGTGCTGATGAATTTGAAGTTGGAATAAAGAGTGAATCTGCTGGAGGAAGTATAAAGAAATTGGAATTGAGGTTTAGACCAAATCCAGGAACTACTCAAAAAAATACTTCTAGCGGAGCTAATGGTGAAGAAACGGGATACATAAGTAAGAGGAAATCATTTATTATCGCAAAAGGACGAGTCGGAGTTAACTAAATGTCAGATAACACTAATGTTAATAATAATACTGCTGTTACCGTTGTAGGTAGAACGGCTCCAGTTCCTCCTGGTCAGCAAGTATCATCAAAATCAATTCCAGTTGTTGTTGCGAGTGATCAATCTACGATTCCTGTTGCTGAACAAAATAAGGTTCAGTCCGAAGTTGCTTTATCCTTACTTGGTATTCCAAGATCTGAAGTTGCACTTGGTATTTTTGCTGACGTTAATACCTATGATGTAAACCCAACAGAATGGTCTACGGAACCAGAGCAATTTGGAACTGTTGCCAATGATGGTGTATATGCTGGAATTGGAAGAACAATGGGGCATGGGTTAACCCATATTCCTGGAGAATCGGGAGCACTTTTAGAAGCTCCTGCTGATAGAAATGCAGTATTAACTTCAAAAAGATTTTTTAGATATCAACCAGGTCGTGTTTCTGCCGCTACATTTGGTGTTAAGACAAGTATAATTGATAGTAGTGGTGTAGGTATTCAAAATCCCAGTATTCGTAAGTATGGTATTTTTGATAAGTATGATGGATATTATTGGGAAACAAGAAATAGTGGAAAAGGAGATAATTTTTGTGTAGTTAGAAGAACACAATCAGTAACTCTATTTAATCCACTTAGATTTCCAGGTGAACAAATAGAAGATTATGGTGTTACGAATCCACCAGATCCTTTAGCACCTAGAGGTTCTGAGTCATCATCTGGTGTTCCTACTGATCCTGTAGCTATTCCTTCTGGATATCAAAATAGAGAATTTGGGCATTTAGTTATTCTTAGAGATAGTCTAATAATGACTCATGCTGGGTGTTTTGATCCTTCTTTATTGCAACCAGAAAGTAAAGTAAGTATTAGTACAGTATCTAGTGGTATGCTGCTGGAAATCCCAGGTGCTGCAAAAAAAATTATTAATGCTGAATATAGTATTGACACTGGATTGATGTCAATTACTACAGATGGTCCTCATGGTTTCCATGATGGTAAATTTTTAACATTAACTGACATTACAATGTCATGTACTGTTACTGGATCTGTTAGTAATAAGGTATATCCTAATAGACATGTAACCCGTGGTGTTTCTCATGGATATAATATTGTTGGTATTGATTCAACTACACAGTTTAAAGTAAATGTTGGTGTATCTACTGTTCCTACAACATATGTGTCTGGTGGATGGGCAGTAGGATTATCTACAGGTCAGTATGTTAAGTATTCTCAAGGGACTAATGAAGATCCAATAGGGGGTTTAACAGATACTGAAATATATAAACTTGAGAATTTTACAGTTGATACTTCAAGTGGAATATGTACTGCTAGACTTACTAATTTAGCTTCATCTGGAGAAACTTTAAAAACTGGATTAACTAATGGTACAAGTTTTACTAATCATACTCTAATCACACCAGTTCCATTTATACAACCTTTTACCAGTAATTTAACTACTCGTGTCGGTCGTGGTTCTTCAGTAACTTCTCAGCATACGAGATATACTTCTATAGAAACTAATGATGCAAATACTGATTCAGCAGGAACTGGAATGTTCCCTTATGTCTATGAAAATGCTACAGGCAGTAAGGAAGGTTATATTGATACAAGAGCATCAACTACATCAGAATTGTCTACTCTTCGTGAAGAAATTGAGCATGTAAATGATCATTATTATAAGTGGGTTAATCAAAATGTTGATATTGATTATTGGAATGTATATGAATATCGTATTCCAAGATCAAGATTTAGTGGTGATAGGTTAGATAATCTGACAGATACTTTAAAGTATAGTGATTCGGTTGCAACGAATAAACCAGGTGCTAATGTTTTAGATCCTGCAACTAGTGAAGTATTAACTGATACAAGTATTTGGGATCTTGCATTTGATAAAGTTACCATGTATAAGATTGAATTCTCATGGTATGGTGCTGTTGGTGCTTTATTCCTTGCATATGTTCCTGTAAGTAGTGGTGAAGCAAGATGGGTTAGAGTTCATCATTTACGTGCTTCTAACCAGTTGAAAATTGCTTCTCTTGGTAATGCTACATTACCAATAACATATATGATTTATGGTGGTGGTAATCCAGAAACTTTTGGATATGCAAATGCAGATCGACCTACATCACAATATGGATCATCTTCTGAGCATATTATTAAGTATGGTGCTTCATACTATATTGATGGTGGTGACCGTGGAACTGTAAAACTTTTTAGTCATGCTACAGATACAAGTAAAGAAATATTTGGTAATAGAAGAATAGCTACTGTTGATAATACTGTTGGGGCAGGTGCTACTCATGTGGGGTTAACAACTGCTACTGATGAGAATGAGCCATATATTTACGCTGGAACAGGATCTAATTTATCAACTTCATTTTATGTTGGTGCAAAAGTAATCACTGGTGAGGTATTGGATCAGAATATTGTAATAACTCATGTTGGCATTTCTAGTAATAGACTTTATTTGAATGCTCCTCTTAGTTCTAGCCTATCTGATGGACAACAAATTACTATTATACCAGATCGTCCTGTACCATTAATTGGTTTAAAGTGTAGAGATTTCATTCAAAGTAGTACAGGACAAAAAGTTAGAAATAGAACTCAGGTTTATCCTACTAGGTTATCTACTGGATCTACTAGTGCTATTGTAAAATTAGATCTTGTTAAATCTCCTGTTTTTCAGACAAATGTTGCTATAACTAATAGTAATGGTCCAATGTTACGTTCAAAGGTAAACATTGGTAAGAGAGGAAAACCAACAAGAGTAGATGTTCCGTTAACAACTTATACTGGAGATCATACTTATGTTGGTGGTAATGTAACTGCTGCTATTCAAGGACATCATATAATTCTACTACAGGTCGGTTACAAATAGGACTTGCTTCTGGTCATGGTATCAATGCAAATACTACTATTAGACTTAAGAAAGAAGCCTTTAATTTTACATGTTCATTAGATGATCATGCTTCTACGCATAGTTATCCTCGTTCAATTGATCCATGTTTTGATCCTAATGATGGAGCTATTAATAATGGAACTAGAACGGTTAGTAATGTGGCATATGAAGCAACTTCAGGTATTATGACTGTTACTACTAGTAGTAATCATGGATTAAGTAATGGAAATACAGTTCAATTTAAACCACATTCATTAACGTTGAGTTGTGATTATAATAATGCAACTGGCATATCATCTCATAAAACATATCCTCGTTCTTATGGAGCTGGTAATCCTGGAGGTGGTCCTGATCCTGCATATGAATCTTGGTTGACAGTTTCTAATGTTACTAGTACTACATTTACAGTTCAAGTATTACCAAATACACCTTCAACTAATACAAACGTTCACCATTTCCAATCTGCAGAAGCAAATGGACTATATTTGGCAGGTAATGATCCAACATCTGATGGGGTTTGGAGTAAAAATCTAACTGTAATAGATTCAAATTCTGATAATATTATTGTTCGAGTAACTTCTAGTAATGCTGATACTGCTTCTTCTGCTGAATATGTTAGAGATGTAAAGGGTGGAACTTACGGGTGGTTTAGGGGATATTATGTAAATGATCCAGCACAGAAGAAGATTTCTGTTCTTGGATATCTTGAAAATAGAGGGAGTGATAGAACTAAGAGTATAACTGATGATGGATATTATTTCTATGCTTTAGAATCTACTACTGACGAGATTGAATTAATGGCTAGTGAGCCATTTTTAAGAGAAGAAAATGTTAGTGGAATTGCAACAGCAGTTGCTGGTGTAGGAACTGATTTTACAATGGATGGACTTTCATCAATTAAAGTTGATAATCAGACTAGAACTCCAATTCCTGGAACAGGAACAGTAGTTGCAACTTTATATGCACCTGCTTCTGGCCAAGAGTTTGATTTATCTCCATATTTTGATTATAATAAAGAATATCTTTCATTCCCATTAACAGATAAAGTTGAGAGTTTGTATTTGTTAGCATCATCCCAAACAAAGTATAATCGTGAAAATGCTGCAACAGAAATTTCTGCAAGCCTCACATGGGAGGAACAGTGATATATGACAAATGGAGGAAAAAATGTAAAAATTGGACATGATAAACGTCCAGTTTCTATTGTTCCTAATAGCGAACAAAATATTTACAGCTTTGCTACAGGGCAGGTATTAGTTGATGAATATGGTAATCCATTAATTACAGAAGTAGATACTTTTAATCTTCTTGATCAGTCAGCACAAAGATCAACTTCTATTGTTTTTCCATCTAAAGAAGATACTTATAAGAGACTTAAATATAAAACTATTGTTGGAGTTGCAACTGGAGGGTGGAATTCAAGTAATTTACTTACTTTAAATAGTGGTAATGCTGGAATTACAACAGGAGATAAAGTTAGTGGTCTTGGTATTCCTGATGGAACTATTGTTTCTAGGAAAATATCAAATACACAATTTAGGTTATCAAATAATCTTGAAGGTAATATATCAAATAGAGGATTAAAAATTGAAAGAAGAGAATATACCACAAATAAATCAAAGCCTGTATTTAAGATTGCAGAACAATTCAAAGAAGCTAGTGAAGTAAGTAGTACATTACTTGGTGTTAATCGAGCAGAATTGCAGCTTAGTTTATTTTCTGATGTTTCATCCTATGGGTTAGATAATGATGAGTTTGTATTTTATAATTTTGCTACAGGAAGTAGTTTTAGTTCTTGGGACGAAAGGATTAATAAAATATATGGAAAGAGATATAATGGAAAACTTTCTGAAGAAACTTCAGAATCTGCAATTAAATTGGGGTTTTTTCCTGTTCCTTATTCATTTCCATTTGGTCCTCAATGGGAGCAATTGGGACTGTATAATCCCGAATTATATGCTCAGTATAGGAATTTTATAAATCTGGGTAATGATTTGCATGATCATTTTGCTGGATCTGGTGGAAATGGATACTCTGAGGAATGGAAGAGTCAATTTTTAAATAGTGGTCTTGTTAATGTAGTTGATAGTAAAGTTGATTATAAATCAGAATACATTAATTCTTTTGCTGCTATTGATACTTGGACAGAAACATGGCGAGATATACTATTGGGATCAATTACAGACCCTGTAACAACTAAGACCTTTAATTTTGCTGCAGTTCAAAAGTTATCAGATGACTTTGCATCTAATTATCCTGTTGCTAGTGAAATAAGACCAGGATATTCTAATACCCGTGATTCTTATAATATTCTTGAATCGAGAAGAGTATTTAGATATCAGCCAGGAAGAATAAGTGGATTCACTTTTGGTGTAAGGGCATCTACAGAATCTGTTTCGGGATATAATATAGAATGGGGAGTTTCTAATCCAACAGATCAGTATATATTTAAGATTAAGCAGGGGAATTTATACATTGTTAGAAGAAGTACCGTTCCTTTAGATGCTAGTGCATTAAAGAGAAGTGGACTTAACTTAACAGATCAGACTTATGAAGGAACTGGTGATGGTTATGATACAGATCCAAGTACAGGTGAGAGAATGAAATATTATACTATCGAAGTTCCACAGGATAATTTTAATGGAGATCCTCTTAATGGTAATGGACCTTCAGGATATGGTATTATTGCCAAGAATGTTACTATGTGGAAGATTGAATTTGGTTGGTATGGTGCTATTGGATGTAGATTCTATGCATATATTCCAGTTAAGAATGGTGATGCAAGATGGGTAGTTGTCCATACATTTATTATTGAAAACTCTCTTGGACAACCATGCTTACAAGATTCATATTTTAGATTAAAATATGTATTACATTCCTACAATACTGCTGATTTAAGAGATCCTCATTATATCTACAAATATGGATCTTCATATTATATTGATGGAGGTGATCGAGGAACAATTTCAATAAATTCTGTTTCCAGTGATCTTAAGACAGTTAGATCAACAAATGAAGAAACTCTAGTCGGAATCACTTGTAAAGATATTATGGTAAATGGTGCTGGGCAAGAAATTAAAAATAAAAGATCAATATTTCCTATAGAAGCTAATATTACTTCAGATGAATTAGTAGAAATAAAAGTCCAAAGATGTGTAGGATGTCCTGGTTTTGGTCATGTCTTAACACCAGGAGTAAGTACTGGACTTAATGGTAAACTTATTAATGTTAACAAATGCTGATCATATATTTTTTAGATCTGATGAAGGATCAAAATTAATTGCACCTACAACTTGGAATGCTTATATAGGAAGAGTTAGTTCACCAGAGAGTGGTGGGTTTGCAGTCGCAGAGATAACCGGAAAAACTGGTATTGATGGTCCTATGGGAAGTAGAACACTTGCAGATGGAACATTAAAAGCAGACTCTGTTCTTGGTATTAATACTTCAATACAATTTGATACTGATGGGGATATAGAATACCCTCATCAGGTTAGATTAAGTAATATGAATGATGCGGTTGTTTCTTCTAATTTAGAATTAACTGGATCTAAAATTGAAATACAATTTGTTAATCCTGCAAATGGTGATGATTTTAGTCATTTTGCTGATTTTCAAATAGGAGTTACAGATGCTCAACCAGATATTGATGAAGCAACACCAACGGAATTAGATGGATTCATTGTTTCTGGTGTTTCTACAACTATTCTTCCTGAGGCAAATATGCTTTTTGATACTCATACTCATAGGTATACTTCTCTTAATGAAGATGGGATAGAGTCTGGTGAGGCTCATGGTGGACAAAATCCATCAAGGAATATGGAGATTGATTCTAGGATTTCTAGACTTGGTAGTCCATCACCAGGATTATGTTCCAGAGTTATAATTGAAGTTCAAAATTCAGCAAATGTATCAGGACTTAATTTGGAAGAGGGTAATCCAGAGGTTGAAGGAGATACTTCAGGACATTATCTAGTAAAAGCTGGCACTTTTCCTTCTGGTGTTTCTTTTTCAGGTGGAGAAGTTGTTCTTAATATTACAGGTATAGTAGAAACATCTGCTAGGTATGAATCTGATCCAAAACAATTTCAAGATGGAGATACTCTAAAATCTTATGTTAAAATAAGTGAAAATATTTCAGGTGATGCTGGAGGTTTAACCGAAGGTATAGTTATTGCTATAAGACCTATGAAGTTGACATCTTCATCGAAGACTATTACTAAACTTTATAATTATAATCCATATCCATTATTCTTTGTTGCTAAATTAAGTGATAGGGCTGCTATTAATAATATTTCAATAAAAGAAACAATTGGTAATCATACAAGAACTTTTTGCCCAGAATTTGCTGTATATGATACTGTTACTGTTACTGATGCTGATGGTCAGGCAGAGAAAGATGGATCTCCACCATCAAATTTTGAGGAAATTGATAGATTAACATCTGCAATAGTAGATACTCAAAATACACAAAGATTGCGACCATCTGAATTAAAAGATGTTTTTTATGTTGGTGAAAATCAAACTACATTAGTTAATTTGACTAAAGTATTTGGTCCAGATAGAACTGTCATAATTCCAACTAATCAAAATGTTGAAGCAACATTTTTTACTGCAAAACGAATTAGTGGTAGTGGTACTGGAATGGTTCAAATGAGTCTTAATTTTGGTGAGCAATAATGGCACTTACTAATCCAAAAATATTCGGTCTAGAGGTTCTGAGAAATCTAGCAGATGTTAAATCTTCTAATCTTGCTTTACGATCTCTTAATTTAGATATATTCGATTTGGATGTTATTCGTGGGTCACAGTCAGAAGGTGGTTCTGAGACTGATTGGATTAGTTTTTCTAGATTAGAGAAACCAGTTTATAAAGAAGTTACTAGATTTTTGGATGATAGTTCTGTTGCTGATAATTTATTAGAGGATAGAGCAGGAACTAGAACAATTTTATTTGGGAATTTATATATTAATGGTAGACTTGATGGAAATGCTATAAGATATCGATATATTGATGGACTTGGAACCAATTCTAGGAGTTCTGCACTTGCAGATATATCTACGTCTAGAATTAGTTCTTGGAGTTCTTCAGATTCAAGAGCAACTAGTACAGATGCAGCAACACAAGCAAGAGCTAATATTTCGTATGGTGCAGAAGTAAAAATATCTTCTGGTGGTGAATTGAGATTTGGAACTCAAACATCAGGAGTGACTGGAGATAGAATACAGACTAGTTTAAATGCAGAAGAAAAAAGATATGATTCTGAATTTCCTACACATCAAATACAGATAAGAGTTGGTAATCAAACAAGACAACTCTATGTGATGAAGGGAATACCAATTATATGGACTGGATTTTTTAGAAGATTGCAACCAATAGCTAAATTTAGTTCTTTAATTCAAAATACTTCTGCTAGTTGGAGAATAGAACAAACATCTGATCCAAATAGGTATAGTGAGTGGAGAAATCGAGGTGATACTACATCAACATTTGTTTTTAAACAAAGTTCATCTAAAGAAAGATATATTAAACTCTATTATAATCCAGATAATATTTCACAAATTACTATACAGAGTGCAAATATTGCTGAATTACCTCCAGTTAAATTTTCAGGATTAACTCATTTGGATTATTCTAATAATGATTTAAAGAATTTTCCAAGTTTGGCAGGGACTGATGGTATGGCACCTAATCTAACCCAATTAAGATTAAAGAATAATCCTTTTTATTATGCAGAAAATGAAGATGAAAGAAAATTAAATACTACTATTATCAATAGAATACCAACATCTGTAACTACATTATATCTTGGAGGAACTTTTGGCGGGACTTTTGATAGTGATTTAATAGCAGATCGATTATCTGATCTTAAAGTTTTTAGTTTATACCGCAGTGGTGGTAGAAGATTTGAAAGAGATAATACTGCAGCAGTTTTACCAAATATACCAAATACTGTAGAGACTTATAATGTGTATAATAATGCATTTGAATCAATAGATTCTAGTCCTAGTGGATCTAATAAAAATGTTAAGACTGCAGAGAATATAATTGATTTAAATCTATCTTATAATAGGGGTTTAGCAGACAGTGGATTTTCTATTGCTAGTGACAAAATTGTAACTTGTAATATAGCAGTTACTTCGTTACCGATTCCAGATTTAAGAGGAAAAACTACACTAGTTAATTTTTATTCACAATGGATTCAAAGTTCTATAAATAGAAATTTACATGTTGGAACTGAATTTAAATTTGCGAATTGTTCTAGCTTACAGAGACTTTATATTTATGGTTCTAGAATAAGTGGTGCTATGCCACAATTTACTGGTAATGATTCATTACAATATGTTGATATTCGTTGGAATCCAATTCAAGGAGGGAGTTTTGATAATAGTGGAAATGTAGATACAAGTTCAGATGTACTTCCTGAATTTACATTTCAAGGAGCTCCAAATATAAGATATTTTCTTTGGGATAGTAGTAGTTCTTTAACAACTCAAATTAATCCAAATGTTCTTTCATCTGCACCGAACCTGTATTATTTTCGGTTTACCTCTCATAATCGTACTGCTGGCAATTTACCAAATGTAGATACAAATACTCAATTAAGATATTATATGGTTTATAGTAATAAGATCACTGGGAATATACCTGATTTTGCTGCATGTAATAACATTTACTATATTCATCTTGGATACAATGAGTTAACTGGTAATATACCATCATTTAAAAATAGAACTAATTTATACCAATTAAGATTATATAATAATCAATTAACAGGTATTGGTACTTTTGAAAATTGTACGAACTTAAGGTATTTTTGGTGCCATAATAATCAAATTGCTGGTGAAATACCAGATTTTAGTGGATGTCCTAGATTATATTATTTGGTTATGTATAATAATCAATTGACAAGTTATAAAAAAGGAGCATTTACAAATTTAACTCAATTAAGATATCTTGATGTTAGTAGAAATAGTTTAAATCAAACAGCTATTAATGATATAATATCAGATTTATATGATAATTATAATGCTTCACCTCGCAGTAGGATGAATGTAGATATACGTGGAACTAATAATTCATCTCCTTCAGGGGTTGCATTGGAATATATAGAGGTGTTAGAAGGTAAAGGTTGGGATATTAGGAATAATTAAATGGCAATTGTAAATCAAGGATATCGAAGGGATTTAAATTTAGAGGAAACTCCAAATGATACTACTGCATTAAATAATATTGGTGGAGCAGGTATATCTAATGATCTTCAAATAATACAAAATAATTTAAGAAATATTTCTACTGTTGGATATACTTCTGTTACTGATGGATTTTTTATTGATACAACTGCTGACTATACTTATACAAATGATGATGTAATTACAATTTCTGGTGGTTCTACAGTAACATTTAGTGGAGAAGGAATTCTTGGGATTAACTCTACTTATTATGTTTGTAATTCAACAGGTATATCATCATTTAAACTTTCTTTGACACCATCTACTGATGCATCAGGATTGAGTACTGTAGGGTTTGCAGGAACTCCTAATATTTCTAATTTTAATTTTCAGAGAGATGATAAGGTAGAAAGAAAAAATCTTGAAAATTTTGTGATTCCAGATAATTTGCAAGACGATGATTTTACATATTTTTCGGGGAGTCTTAATGGTGCATTTGATAGAACTCAATCAAATTCAGAAAATATTAATTATTTTGTTACTCAGAAATATCAAGGTAATGAAGATACCACAACAAATAGAGATATTAAATTTGAAGGAATAGTTGAAGTCCAAGATCCACGAGAATTCAATGATAGTGCAACTGATTTAGCAGATGCTAAATCTCCTGGAGCTTTTATTGCTGGTACTCGTGCATTTTCTAGTGATAATAATCCTTGGACAGAACAGACAGGTGAATTATCTACAGGTAGTGATCAAGTAACTATAGGTGAATTGAAGTTTACTAATAATATTCATATTACAGGAATATCTACAGTGCAAGAAGTGATTGGTGGAATTAGCACTGCTTATACTCATAAAATACCAGCAGTTATTGATGGAGAAACTTATTATATTCTATTAGTGGAAGATTAATCGCAGAGCATTTTAAAATTTCCATTATTGCATGTAATTGGTATATGACTATTGCATGTTTCAGTGATATTTGAACTAAGTGCAGCTATGGTGGTAATACCAGTGGCAGATAGTGAATCAAATACTAAATTCCCACCGTCTAATTCTATGCTAGATCGGTTAGTTGGTGTTTCTAATCCAGATTCAGTTGGACTGTATGGTGGAGATGTATCTAATGGTGGACAACATAATACTCTTTCACTTACGTCACTAGATTCTCTTGTTACTGCTATTTTTTCTCCTTCTAGTAAGGCTGCAGTAGTAGCATTGTTAATGGTAATCGAAGTTGAATTACTAGAACTTATTGTAGTATTGGATGCAAATTGAGATCCTAGAACTGTATAAGTTCCTGAACCTAGATCACTTGAGTTATCTACATTAATTGTAGTTGATCCAGCATTAGTATTATTACTTGCGACTAAACATACAGTTTCTTCTATAGTACAGAATGAAAGAAGAGAATCATTTCTTAAACCTTTACTCTCATAAAAGAAGAAATCTCCATTTGTAATTCCAGCAGTTGCAGCAGGGAAGATTGTTACTCTATCAGTATTTGCACTGGTTGTAATGCCAGTGAAGGGTGATATGCCAGTGCTAACACCAGCAATAACAATCATACCAGTTCTTAAATCTTCAGTATTACCGTTACTGAAAGTAACAGTTGTGCCACCATTACTGACTGTACCAGTAACTCTCTTTACAAATCCTCTATGGTCTATGAATTCTAAGGATGTATTAGTTTGGGTGGAAACTGCATTATTACTTAAAAGTATGTAATTGTTTGTAACTACATTCGTAACTACAGTATTATTATCAGTACCAATACCAGAACCAAATACTCTGTTTCCTATTTCAATACCATTTGTATTATTACCAGCAGATACGATGGGATTTCCAACATTAGTATTATAAGTATTAAGTCTTTTTTGTATTTGGGCATGGGTTGTTTTTGGAATATACTTAATATCAATTTTTTTTGTAGTTTTTACGCTTACATAGTCATCTTTATTTGAAGGTGCTGCTCCAGCATCAGTAAGTCCAACGGTTCCACCACCAAAAAGAATGGAGCTATTTAAGTATTTTCCAAAAGTTCCTTTTGCCTCCTCACTAAAATCATAATCTACATCATACAATTCAGTATATTTAAATTCGGCTTGAGTACTACCAGGAGAAGCCCTATCAAAGTCTAATGATTTCTCATTAGTATCACCTGCATTACCACTAGGTATGAAATATCTTAATTTTATTCTATAATGTTTAAATGCTGTAAGAGTATAAGTCTTCCATTCTTTATTTGTACTTTGACCCATTGTTTTAAAAAAGGTCACATCATTGTTAAATGAATTTGAGATTGAATCAGTACCATCTGGAGTGGCGAGTGTAACTACTCCAGTAGATGTATTAATACCAGTGACTGTTGCTTCTGCATTAATCCTATTTGTTCCTGCATTGGATGCACTCATACCAATAGCAACAAAGTTATTGACATTTAATGGAGTATCTATTGTAAGAGTATTACCAGATCCACTTGCTTCACCTGCAAAAGTAGTAGTAATTCCAATATGTTGAATTAGAACAAATTCTGTTCCTGTTCTGTCGGCATAATTATCTGCAGAATTGGCATGAGTTTCTGTTTCAAATTGCAATTGTAAACAATTTTTAGTAGAGAGATTAAAAGTCCATTGTCCTGTTAGTGTTGGTATCCAAAATCCTTCCCATTCTATTCCACCTTCACTATCGGTTGAACTTGGGTTTAATTTATCGGTCCAATTAAAATCGCCTTGTAGCCATTCATTATCTGTTTTGTATGGAGTTCCACTGAAGATACTGGGATCGTTTTCGTTAACTTGATTACTATCAAAATATCTTGCTGTTGGTCCATTACCTCCTCGAAGTCTCGGTTCACCAGAAAATACTCTAAATTTATCTAAACGATTTTGATATGTAATTAATGGAGAAGTTGGTATAGAAATCCCATTTTGATTTATTTCTTCTACTGCACTTCCAATAAATGCTTGGTATTGTCCACTATTCAATCCAGTATTCCATATATTTCTAATTGCATCTAAATCTTCAGATATAAAAGAACCATTAGCTTTTGTAGATAGACCATTAAGTAAATTATTTAATGCAGATATTGAGTTTCCAACATCTGAAAGGTTATTTTTCCTTAGTATACCTTTACGTTTAAATATTTTTTGAGGCATCTTGACTTTTTGACTATTTAGATTATAATATATAAGATTATTGGTT
>LULT01000014.1_pt1 | contig 34192 bp, 37 predicted proteins | sample 728141 | NCBI WGS metagenome assembly LULT01 (sample SAMN03860282, study PRJNA289734) | marine metagenome | biome: seawater column; feature: ocean; material: water; isolation source: Red Sea water column Station 108 - depth 100m | place: Saudi Arabia: Red Sea | collected 2011-10-15 | depth 100 m | reverse complement strand
GACCAAGGCGGTGGTGGACCTCCTCCTGGCGGTGGTGGACCTCCTCCTGGCGGTGGTGGACCTCCGCCTTAAAAATAAGTTCGGTCAGAGACCTTTAAGTTCATTCGTAAGATATAGCTTCTAATATATTCTGTCTCGATGCTTTAATTGCAGGAATTATGGCTGCTATTATTCCTGCAATTATTGCAATCCCTATCCAAATAAATGTTTGTGAAATAGATATTGAAAATGTATCAAAACCTTCATCACTTAGTGCTTGAATAAGACTCCATGCAAAAAATATTCCTAAACCTGTACCTAAAGCGGCTCCAAATATTGAGATAATCGAAGATTCTATAAAAATCATTCTTCTTATTTGCTTTCTGTAGGTCCCGATTGCTCTCATTAAGCCGATTTCCCTTGTTCTTTCATAAACTGACAAAGAAAGTGTGTTTGTTATTCCAAACAATGCAACAAAAATTGATATTGATAAAAACCCATAAATAACATTTAAGAGCTGCTGTATTTGAGTATTTGCTTCCTCTACTAGTCCATCTTGATCTCTTAATTTAGCACCAGGGTAGTCAGAAACAATTCGGTCTAACTTTGCTTGTGTTTCTTCATTTTTTTCTTTTACATTAAAATAGATTTCTGTATCTAAAGATTCTTCTGAAAAGAATGCATAATTTTCTAACAATAAAAAGAATTCTGCAGGAGGAGGCGTTGTCCAATCAAAAATATATTCAATAGTAAAGGTTCTCTTCCCTTCTTCTGGAATTGTTAAAGCAATCTCATCACCAATAGCAAGATTATCTCTTTCTGCTTTTTGTTTAAGAACACCCATAGCATTTGGTTTTAAAAACTCTTCTTTAGAGCCTGCTATATTTTCAGTTTTTATTAAATCAAATATATCTTCATCAACTGCACCTAAAATTAGTGGTCTGTCTTCAAAGCCTACTATTGTTGCTCTTGATCTAGAAAGTTTTGTGACTTCATCTAATGCAATAAGCTCGTCAGACAAGCCGGTCGGAATTCCAGGTGAGACAAACACTTGAGCCGCACTTATTTGATAGTCTGCTTTAACAACCTCGCTAACAACAGACTCTGCTTGAGCTTTAAAAGATGTCGTTATTACATTGGCAAGAGAAATTAGAGTTAAGCCAATCATTAATGCAGAAGCTGTGGATGCTGTCCTTCTTGGGGTTCTCTTTGAGTTTTCTGTTGAAAGCTTTCCTAAAATTCCAAAAACAATTTCATATAATTTATCAAACAAGAACACGAAGGGTTTTGTAATTGAAGGAGTTATGATTGAGACTCCAATAAAAATTACACCTGCACCAAATCCAACTTGCTGTAATCCAGATAATGAAGGGAGATCTAAAAAATCATACAAAACACCGAATAACATCGCAAATCCAAACGTTGTAACTGTTGTTCCAAAAATTAATCTTTTAATTAATGATTTACGTTTAGGAGTTAAGGTACTTTCTCTAATCGCTTCCATTGGGCTAACTTGAGAAGCCTTTCTTGCTGGAAGTAATGAAGATAAGATTGTTACAGTGATTCCGACAATAGCTCCTGAAATTGCTGCTTCAGTTGTTAAAACAAGAGGACCATCAGGTAATCCAAATTCGAAATATTTTAACCCTTCTTTTACGGCTACAGCTAAGCCAATCCCCAAACCAATTCCTATAGCTGAACCAATTAATGACATAAATATTGATTCTGATAAAACTAATCTATAGATCTGGTTTTTTGAAGTTCCTAAAGCTCTTAAAAGTGAGAGCTCTTTTGTCCTTTGTAGTAAAAGAATTCTAAAAGTATTCTGAATTATGAATGCTCCAACAAATAGAGCTATTCCAGCAAATACATTGAGAATTGTATTGAAAAAGTTTAATCCTTGTTTTATTCCATCAGCTTGCTCTGCTGCAGCTTCTTGTGCGTTAATAACATCAAGTGCTCCTTTGTCTATGTTCTCTATTGAAGCTCTGACTGTTTCCATGTCAGCATTGTCTTCAATAACAACATTTATTAAATCCACCTGCCCTCTAGAATCCAATAGTTTCTGTGCTGTTCTAAGTTCAAACAAAGCAAAAGTAGCTCCACCTGGAGACCCAACGTTTGCAAAATCTGCGATTCCAACAATGCTAAATGAAGCGGGTGTTGAGCCAGCTAATACGGTAACTCTATCTCCAACAGAATAATTATTATTTTCTGCTGTGGTTCTATCCATAACAACTTCTTTATTGTTTTCTGGAGCTTTCCCATCAATTAACTCCCATTGTTTTGCATATGGTGAAGTGTCCCACGAACCCCCAAAGGTAGGCGCAAAACCATTAGAAATAAAAATCGTTTCAGTACAATCTCTTTCATAAGAATGGGAGCGACACTCTGTACGGACAACTTTTATATACTGCGCAAAACCAAAAACTTCACCCCAGGCATCTTTAACCCCTGGTAAATCTCGTATCTCCTGAACTCTATCGTCTGGAATTTTTTTTAATTCGAAAGAGAGAGGCCCTTGCCCTCTACTGTCTCCAAATCCTTCCGCAAAGTCTTCCTGAACTGGATTTACTACTAAATCAATTCCTTCGTATATTCCTGAAAATAGGTTATCAAATGCTGATTTATTGCTTTCTGAAAAAATACTAGATGCAATAATCACAGCTACTCCAAGTATTATTGAGGATGTCGTAAGAAGTATTCTTACCGGATATGTTTTAAGGTTCTTCCAAGCAATTAAAAATAAAGGTCTTTTTGTAAAACCTAACATTTATATTTCTGTAAGAGATGTGACTTGTGAAACTATTTCTTCTTGTGTTGGGTTATCCAAGTCGTTTGCAATCTCTCCGTCTTTTAGCATTATGACTCTTTCAGCAAAGGAAGCAGCATATGGGTCATGAGTAACCATGACAATTGTTTGATTAAGATCATCAACAATAGATTTCATAAAAACAAGTAATTCTTTACTTGACTTTGAATCAAGATTTCCAGATGGCTCGTCTGCAAATATTACCTCTGGCTTTGAGGCCATCGCTCTAGCTGCTGCGACTCTTTGTTGTTGCCCACCTGATAATTCATTCGGCCTATGTCCCAACCTGTCTCCAATATCCATTGCTTCAATTACTTGTTTAACCCACTCCTCTTCTGGTTTTTTTCCTGCAATAGAAGAAGGTAGGGTTATGTTTTCTTCGGCTGTAAGAGTAGGTATCAAATTAAAAGCCTGAAAAACGAAACCAAAGCTATCTCTTCTCATTTTTGTTAACTCTTTATCGTTTAAAGAGGCTAGATCAACACCATTAATAAGAATGGATCCTCCTGTCACTTTATCAAGGCCTGCTAAACAATGAAGTAAAGTCGACTTGCCCGACCCTGAAGGCCCCATAATCGCTGTAAATTGATTCTCATTAAATGATGTGTTTATTGAGTTAAGTGCTGTTACGGAAGTTTCTTTTTCTCCATATACTTTTGTTAAGTCAATTGTTTCAATTAATTTATTCACGATTAAAGAATAGAGTCACTATAAACTAATCCAAAGAAATAGATGCAACTTCTTTCCAGCTTGACACATTAGGTCCAGTTATATAAAGCTCTAATGTATCAAATATTCCCTCAATTGGGAGTGATTTTTTAATGTGATCTGCAGAAAAACTAGATGGTAATTCGTTTCCATAATATAAAGAAAGATGTGGAATCCATAAACTTGGCCAGGCTTCTATTGAGGAGACGGCATTGAAAAAAGGTAAATTATCTGATGCCGTTAAAAATAATCTCTGAAAATAAGTATTCCCTGTACCAACTGAATCAAAGCTTACAACAATTTTATTTTTTATTATCTTTTCAAATATTTTTTCAGCTTTTGCTTGAGAATACATGCTTGTGACAAGTGTTACATGTGGATTAAATAATGTGCTCTTTTCTTTTTCTGCAATTTCATTAATAATTTCTTTTGCTTTATCTAAGCTCCCATTTTCAGCTTTGGCCCAAATAGAATAAATATCCATATCTTTAAATTATATTTAGTATTTTTGCTTCAGTTGCCTTTAGTAAATCTTCTGTTTTTAATTTAAATAGTGAGCTGGGCGTCCCCGCAGCACACCATACTTCATGGAAGTCAATTAATGTTTCATCAATAAAATAAAGGGGTCTGTTCTTATGTCCAAGGGGCGCTACTCCACCAATAGCAAAGCCTGTACTTTCTCTAACATACTCTGCATCTGCTTTTTCTATCCTTAGGTTTGTTTGATTTTGAAAAGATTCTAAATTTACTTTATTTGGTCCTGAAACAAATATTTGGACAAGCTTATTTTGAATACTCTCGAAGAAAACAATTGATTTCGCTATCTGTTCTATGTCGCACCCAACAGCATCTGCTGCTTCTTGTGATGTCTTTGTAGATACGTCTAAATTTAAAATATCTATTTCGATACCTTTTTGTTTAAAAGCATCAACTACTTTTAATTGTGAATTATGTTTCTTCTTCACTAGGTACTAGGTTACCTCTAAATTTACTTCTAAGCGTACTTGATATAAAAGCTACTATAAATATTCCTGTTGCAACTAAAGACATGGTTGGCCCTGAAGGTATGTTGAAAAAATAAGAAAGATAAAGACCTGTTACAGAAGCAGTAGCACCAAAAATAATGCTAACTTTAATTGAATTAATAAATGTTTTTGTTACTAGTTTCGCTGCAGCAGCAGGAATTATTAACATACTTAAAACCAAAATTATTCCCACTGTTTGAAGAGACCCTACAATAGCTACCGATAAAATAACAAGAAACAAATAGTTTAAAAAAGTAGTGTTTAACCCATTAACTTCAGCTCCAATCGGATCAAATGAAAAAAATAATAACTGTTTAAAGAAAATTACTAAAAGGCTTAAAACAACTAATAACAAGCTTCCAACAATGTATGTATCAAAAGTACTAACAGCTAGTATTTGACCAAATAACAAGTCTTCTAAATTTACTGTCACTTCAAGTACCGCTATCAAAACAAACCCTAGGGCAAAAAAAGAGGAAAAGATTATTCCAATTGCCGTGTCTTCTCCAATATCTATATTTTTAACAATATAGCCAAGGAAAAAAGCAATTATAATCGAGGCTGGCACACCTAGTTCAGAAATACTAAATCCTAAGAAAACTCCTACTGCAATTATTGGAAGGGTTGCGTGAGCCATTGCATCAGCCATAAAACCCATATTTCTGTTTATGGTGAATGGACCAAGAGCTGAAAGCATAATCCCAGAAGAAATTGCTGTAATTAGTGATCGAATCATAAAGTCGTATTTAAAAGGTTCTAATATATATTCAATTATCATTGTTTATTCCGTGACTTTCTTTGATATGGTTTTTAAACATTTCATTATGAGATCCATACATCTCTTTTATTACTTCCTCTGTCAAAACTTCAGAAGGATCTCCAAATGCACAACAATGTCTATTTAAACACAAGACTTCATCAAATTTTTCTTCGAGATTATTAATGTCGTGGGTAGCAATCAAAATAGTTTTCCCATTCAAATTAATATCATTAATTAACTTCATGATGTCTTCCTGCGCTCCAACATCAACTGCACTAAAGGCTTCGTCTAACAATAAAATATCGGCATTCTGAGCTAAGGCTCTAGCGATTAATACTCTTTGGAGTTGTCCTCCTGATAGATTATTAACACTTTCATCAATTTTATGAAGAAGGCCTACATCATCTAATGAGTTTTTTATTGTCTCATTAATTTTTTTTCGAGAAAATAAATTAAATGAATCTTTTTTAGTTAAACCCATTTCAACAACATCTTTCACTGAAAGTGAAAATTTCCAATTGATTAAATCTTTTTGAGGAACGTAGGCAACTAGACCTTTCGCTTCCTGTGGATTCATTCCTTTTATTTTTAACGAACCATGAGCTAAAGGAAGAAGTCCAGCTATAGCATTAAACAAGGTTGACTTACCACCTCCGTTTGGACCAACAACTGCTACCTTTTTTCCCTCACTGATTGAAAAAGTTACATCATCTAGTGCTGAAGAGTCTCCATATTGAATGCAGCACCCATCCGATATTATCAAGGGCTTATTTTTAATATTCTTTTCTCTCGTCACGCTCATCATGACCTACTATATAAAGGTTCTCTAATTTGTCTATAAAAATTTAATCTATGTCTTTCAAGCTATCTGTAATCAACTTAACATTACTAATTAAAAAGTCAGCATAGGATTGATTTTCTTTTAAAGTTTCAACCCATAATCCAGTTACTGGTTTTATGTTAGTCTCTGCAACAATTGTCTCTGCGTATACAGATGGGGCTTCAGCCTCAATAAAAATAACTTTTACATTGTTATCTTCGATAGTATCAATAACCTCAACTAAATCTGATGGTGCTATTTCATTAGCTGAAGTTAAGCTGGGAATAATTGTTGAAAGTATTTCTAACCCATATTTAGCTTCTAAATAACCTAGTGACTCATGAGTTGTAATAAGTTTTCTATTTTGAGAAGGGACACTAGAAATTAATTCAGAAACTTGCCTGGATAGGTCTTTCAGATCGTTCACAAAGACATCTGTAGCAACTTGATATTCAGATGCGTTATTGCTATCAAACTCACTTAACTTACCTTCTATGTATTCAGCTGCGTATGCAACCCTATTTGGATCGAACCAAAAATGAGGATCATATGCTCCATGGTCATGCCCCTCGTGACCTTCTTCTTCTTCATCTGTTTCTATAGGATAAACATTTGGACCTACTTCAGATAAAACCTCTGTGTCACAAGCTGAATTTTCTAATAACTTGATTAGCGCTGCTGGTTCATATTTTAAACCCGTGTAAAAAACTAAATCCGCATCTGCTATTTTTCCTGCGTCTTGAGGGGCTGGATCGTATGTATGTGGGTCTGCTTCAGATGGCATTAAAACAGTAAGATTAATGTTGTTGCCACCAACTTGACTAACAAACTCACCAATCATTGGAGTAGTTGCTACAACGTTAATCCTTCTATCGTTTATTTCTGGACAGCCAGCTTCATCCATTCCTCCACTGCAAGCAATCAGAACTATTGATAGTGTTAAAACAGCAATTTTATAAAAAACTTTATTCTTCAATTTAATCCTTCTAAATAACTTATAATTAAAATCACAATAAATGAGATTAAGTCTCATTTTAGACTTTGTCAAGAATAAATGAGAATTATTCTCATTTTTTTTATTAACATATTGTATAATTAAAAAATGGAAGAAAGATCTAAACAAATTTTATCAGACTACAAAGTCTCAATAACAAACCCTAGAATTTTAGTTTTAGAAGCCTTGTTAGAAATTAAAAGTCCAATTACCGTTGACGAACTTCAGTCAAAGTTAAAGAATAAAGTTGCTAAATCAACACTTTATAGAGTGTTGAATGATTTAAAAAAGATAGATATTTTGAATGAATTTACTTCACCAGAAAATACAGTTGTTGTCGAGCTTGTATTAGAAGGCGATCAGCATCACCACCATTTATTTTGTAGTGACTGTGGTGAAATAATCGATGTTGAATTAAGTAAAAATTTTGAAGATTTACTGGATAAAGAAATTAAAAAAATTGAAAAGAAATTTAATTTTATAATTCAAGACCACAGGGTTGAAATGTTTGGTCAGTGTACAGATCAGTGTGAAAACTGTAAAAAATAATATTTAAAAAATAATTGCAACTAAGGAAGCTTTAATTAATAAAGATTGAATGGTTTCAAAACTATGATTCTCTATAAGACCTTTTACAATTGGCACAGTAAAAGATTCATTGGTATCAGTGCTTACTGCTAATAAAGCAGAGTTGCTATATTCTATTGCTGTATTACAAACTACACACATATAAATTCTCTCCTGTTAAAAATATTTTAATTATTATTTAATATAAGTAAAGGTGTTAAGGAGAAACTCAAATTAAAGCTTTATTTACTGGCAATTTAAACCACGGGGTTGGTTTTCAAGGTGACCTTCCTATACCTTTTGACATTATATTGAATGTCTCGGCATGGGTAATAATTTTAACATTTGTATTTTTAAAAATTTCTTGGAAAGAATCAATTTTAACTGCTGAAGAAAAACTATTTAGTAATGAGCAAACCTTTGTCGGTAAATTTTTTGGTTTCATAATTTTATTTTTACTTATAGCACCAGGTTTAATTGGTGGTGAAGGAGCTAAAACTTCTATAGCGCCTCTAATCTTGTGGGTATTTCTATGGATTGGAATCCCTATCTTGGGACTTTTGTTTGGAGATTTGTATGCAAAATTCAATCCCTTGAATATATTTTTAACAAATGACAACAAACCTAAGTCTGTGTATGTAGCCTGTGTTTTGTTTCTTGGGCTTACTTGGTTTGAACTTGTATGGACTAAGCCTGGCAACCCTTTGCATATCGGTATAGTTTTCATAATGCTTTTTGTTGTTGTAAATATTTTTAAACTCTTTTTTAATAAAACCTCTATAGAGATAGACCCTCTCCTGCTTCTTCACCATCTCTATAGCAAACTTAGAATTGTTAACTCTAAGCCAATTTTTAAAACTTTATTACAAAATATTTCAAATCTCTCAAGGATAAAAGGAATGGAGTATTTTATTCTTTTAATGATTGGTACCGTAACGTATGACGGCCTTAGGGAAACCGTATTTTGGTATAACCAGTTTGGCACAAGAGTTTATGATATGGCTTTTTCAACACTTGCTTTCTTATCAATAAATCTTCTTTTAATTTTGTTCTATCGGTTCGCTTGTTATTTTTCGATAAAGGTTTCGGATTCAGATTATTCTATTGACGAAGTTTCTTTGGCTTTTGGTCATTCAATGCTACCAATTGCTTTTGCTTATCATGTCACACACTACTTAAGTTTATTCCTTTTCGAATCTCAGACTTTTCTATATAGATTAAATGACCCAATAGGAACAGGGCTTAATTTATTTGGTGTAAATCAAGTAAATGTTGAGTATTTTCTTGACCCTTTGCCGTATTGGACGATACAGGTAGTTGTTACATTGCTGGGTCATATGTTAAGCGTTTTTTTAGCCCATGATTTAGCAGTTAAGCTTTTTGGACATGAACAAAGCGATAAAACTCAATATATATTTTTACTTATAACTGTTGTTCTGACCCTACAAGCTTTATTTGTTTTAAGTGTTCCTTAATTTATAAACATGAAAATAATTTATTGACTAATATTTTTTTAAATGCAGAAAAAAAATAGGTATCTAACACTTTTAATTTTATTATTTCTTATTTTATCTGCCTGTTCAGACGATCAGGGAACGGGTCCTAGCCTCATTGAAATATCATCAGATGAAGATATTAAACCAGATGAAGATTCAGATGAAGACTCAGATGAAGATGAAAGCTCAGATGAAGAAGAGTCTGAAGATGAAGAACGAGAATTTGAATATATTGCCCCAGTTTTACCTGACCTACCCGATCCTCCATTAAGTTCTTCGGAGTGGAATCAAGTAAATGGGCCTTTTGGTGGAACTATTACAAGTATTTTTAAAAGTCCAGATGGATACTGGGTAACTACAACTGATAATTCAGGTCTTTCAGATAGCAATCTTTATCTAGTAGATAATAAAGAATTTACATGGGGGTTGAAAAAAACTATAAGTGGAAACATGGGTGGGGTTGTTGTTGATGCATCAAATTCCAATCAAATAGCGTTTTATACCGAAGCAACAAGTAATTCAGATTCAGGTGTTTTTATTTCTAAAGACGGTGGAGAAACTTGGGATGAAACAGAAGTAGGTGGTGGACAATATTCAGCAATAGCTATAGGTACGCAAAATACTTCTACTCTGTATGTAGCAGGAAGATATTTTCCAAATGGAGAAGACTGTGAAGATGAAGAAGGTGAAGACGATTGTACTCCTGAAAAAAATTCAGCAATATTTATATCTAATGATTTTGGGGCCTCGTGGACAAAATCATCCTCTGTACCAAAAGGAGTTTTTAAAGAAATCGAATTAGAAGAAGGACAAGAATTAGAGGAAGAAGACATGGATAAAGTAACTGTTCTCTATGTAAGTCCATCTGATGATGACCATATATTTGTTGGTACAAGTAATTTACTATTAAAAAGTAACGATCGAGGCTTGTCTTGGGAGTCTTTAAGTGACACTTTCCATAGATCAGATATTAAAGGTTTGGCAATTCATCCAAATAATCCAAACATAATTTATGTAAGAATTGGACTTTATACATTTTCAGATTGTTCAGATGTAGATAATGATGACCCTGATTACGAAGAAAGTGTATCCAAGTATTGTGCAGGTATTTATAAAAGTACTGATGGAGGTGAAAGCTGGAAATTACTTGAAGAAGTTACCGGAGACCCATCAGAAGGTGGTGTGTATATAAATGAATATAATGATTCAGAAATTTACTCAGTTTTCGGAAGAGAAACATTTGTGAGTAAAGATGCTGGAATTTCATCTGATGTCTTCTTAGACACAAAAGAACACCCTATTATTCCCGATGTTGGTGTGGAAATAATAACGTTTGGTGAAAGTGAAGCTGAGGTATTTATGGCAGGTCTCCAAGGTGTTTACAGAACTTACGACAATGGTAAAACTTGGATTGAAACAAATACAGGTTTTGTGGGTTCTGAAGTTGTGGATCTTGCTACTGCTTTGGATGGGACCATGTATGCAACAACTTACAATTTAGGAATTTTTAAGAGTACTGATGCAGGTAAAAACTGGGTTTTTGCTTCTTTTGGTATAAAAAATTGGTACGGTATGCAATTAGCAACTCACCCTGAAGATCCAGACACAATATTTACAACAACTAATGGAGGGGTTTATAAATCAACAAATGCTGGGGAGTCTTGGAAACTTATTGGGAGTTCAGAACTTTGTGATGATGAAGATGCAGGTGGAAATTGTCACTATCACGGAATCGTTGTAGAGAAAGAAGCGCCATTCAAAGTCCTTGTGGGTAGTGGTGGAGATCAGTATGCAAAAGAAGGTGTGGGGTTAACTGGTTCAGAAGATAACGGAAAATCTTGGAGAAATTCTGATGATGGTTTTGTAAGAGATGTTCATGTAAGTAAATTAATAATCGACCCTAATAACAGTAATGTCTTTTATGCAACAACACAGGGGGAAACAGAATATACAGACAAAGTTGGTGATGGAGCAGGAGTGTTTAAAAGCACTGATCGTGGTAACAGCTGGACTCAAATTAATAATGGACTAAATAGCCTGGAAACTAATGTATTGGTAGTTGACCCTAATGACTCCGAAACACTCTATCTTGGAACTGATGATGACGGAATATACAAAAGCACCGATGGAGGAGAAAACTGGAAAAAATTAATTCTTTCTGCATCTTTTGGCATTGGAGACATCATTGTTGATCCACGAAATAGTAATAATATTTATATGGGGACTGTAGATTATTTTAGACTATCAGAAAACAGGGGTGTCTTAGGAGATTTTGGAGTTTACAAAAGCACCGATGGTGGAACAACATGGGAAGAGTTTAATGCAGGCTTAAATCACCTCGGCGTTTTCTCTCTTGAATTATCAGAAGAAAATGGAATCTTATATGCTGGAACAAGAGCTGGTGGTGTTTACTGGATAGATCTTAACAATTAAGCTCTTGGGATTTTCTGTCCTTCTTTATTTGTAAATTGGCCAGTTACAACAAGTATTAAATCAACCAAAAACCAAACACCAAAACCTCCTAGAGTAATCAACATTAAAAATCCCGTACCGATTTTTCCAGTATAAAACCTATGAACTCCGAGAACTCCCACGAAAAAAGTTAATAAAAATAAAGTTAGCCAATCTGTAGAGGTTGTTGAAGAAGTAGAATTTAACAGTTTCTCTTTTTGTAGGTCAAACTCCTCCTGAGTAATTACTCTATCTCTAAGAAGTTCATTTAGTTTTTTAATTTCATCTGCAGTACTCATGTCTTAACTTATTTTAACTTATTTTCTAAGCTCGCAACTCTTTCTGCAATCGGAGGGTGTGAATAATAATAAGCACTGTAAAGTGGGTCCGGTGTTAGGTTTGACGCATTGTCTTTGCTTAGCTTAAGTAGGCCGGATATCATGCTTTCACCCTTTGTGTACTGAATTGAAAAATCATCAGCTGAAAATTCTCTCTGCCTTGATATAAATGAAGTTATTGGTTTAGTAAAAAAAGTATAGGACCCTACTACTAAATAGAATAAAAGAAACTTTGCATATATTGTTAATTCATCGAGGCCATGTCCGTAAAAAAAGTTTTCAGACTGAAAAACTTGTCCAAGAATATAAAAACCAGCAAAACCGAAAAATATCGAACTAATTAATGTTTTTTTAATATGTCCCAGTTTGTAATGTCCTAACTCGTGACCCAAAATTGATTCCATTTCATCAGGTGTGATTGTTTCTAATAAAGTGTCATAAAAAACTATTCTTTTATTATTTCCAAAACCAGTAAAAAAGGCATTGCCATGAGAGCTTCTAAGGCTGCCATCCATAACAAATAATCCTTTGGCTTTAAATTCAATTTTTTTTAAAAGTCTTTCTATGGGTTTTTTAAATCTTTCATCTTCGAGTGGTTCAAATTTATTAAATAACGGAAGGATTAAAACTGGATAAATATAAAAGATAATTACCTGAAGTAAAAATACGGCAATAAAGGCATATATCCACCAGTTGTTTCCTAAATTTTCGATTATTGAAATGACTATTGCATAGAGTATCGAAGAGAAAATACTTTGTATTAAAAGATTTTTAAATAAGTCAGTGACAAATGTTTTTGTAGTCGTTTTATTAAATCCGTACTTTTCTTCAATATGAAATGTTGAATAAACTGCCAGCGGGATTTCTATAATTTCACCAATGACAATAAGTAGAAGACCCAGAAATATCGCACCGATTACATTTGATGCTGTTACTCCTTGAACAAACACTGTTAAATTGTTGAGCATTCCACCAATTGTAAAAAACAACAAGACACCTACGCCAAACACAGAAGTTAATATTGAAAACCTTATTCTTTCAATGTTGTAATTAATAGATTTTTTGTACTCTTCTTCAGTAACGACGTTTATAAATCTTTCCGGTATTGTTTCCTTGTTTTCATTAATTGAACTAATATTTCTTATTTTTAAATAGGTTTCAATAAGTAGTTTGGAAATAATAAAAACTAAGAAAAGAGCTGTGAAATTTAGTTGGTTTAGATATTCTACGATATTCATATCCATCAATATTAATCAATCCAGAATCTTCGTTTGCAAGTTATTTTCCAAATCTTCTTTCCCTTTGAATATATTCTCTTAAACACCTTAGAAAGTCAATCTTTCTAAATTCAGGCCAGTAAACATCCTGAAAAACAAATTCTGAATAAGCACTTTGCCAAAGTAAAAATCCTGAAAGCCTTGATTCCCCACTAGTTCTAATTATTAAATCAATATCAGGAGCGTCGGGTAGATATAGGTGTTCTCTAATCTGCTCATCATTTATCTCTTCTACTAATTCTTCTAAATCTTTTTCTTTATTTTCAATAACAAGGCTTTTTATTGCATCTAATATTTCCTGCCTACCTCCGTAGCCAAGAGCTATTGTTATTGTTTTCTCTCCTCCTGCTCTAACTTCTTGAAGTTTGTTTATCGTTTCTTTTAGATAATCTGGAAGCAGGTCAATGCTTCCAATAAATTGAATTTTAAAATTATCAACAAGATCGTCGATAATTAGTTCTTCAAATAGCTCGTTTAGAACTATAAAATATGGTTCAAGTTCCTCTTCTGGTCTTGATAGGTTTTCTTTAGATAGCAACCAACTGGTAACGTAATCTATCCCTAGCTCGTCACACCATGAAAGACATTCTTTAAATCTAACCATTCCTATTTTGTATGAAACTTCGTAACTTAGAAGATTTTCTCTTCGAGCATACCTTCTATGTCCATCATGTATTAATCCAATATGTTTTGGTAGATCTTTTTTTGAAAGCCCCTTTTGAAGACGTGATTCATAAAGCGAATAAATAAATCTTGGAGAAACCATTTTTTACGTACAGATTGCTTCTACTTCTTCAACTGATTTTGGTACACCTTCTGTTAAGTTAATCGGTTCTTTATTTGTGCAAACAATATCATCTTCTATTCTTACTCCTATTCCTAAAAGATTTTGTGGAACTTCATGTTTTACAGTTTTAGCATTTTTTATTTCTTCTTGCTCTAACTTTGTTGCTTCTTCCATTCCCATTTCTTTTCTTCTATCTCTAGTTTTTACGGGATCTCTTTCAAGTAAAGGGAACTCTATAACTGGTTTATTGGGACGTATGTAAATTCCTGGTTCAATTGTTGTGACCATTCCAGGAAGTAATTTCCTTGGCTCGTTGTTTACTTCTGTGCTTCCTGCATCATGGACATCTAGGCCGAGCCAATGGCCTGTGCCGTGCATGAAATATTCAAAATAGTGCATCATAGATATAGTTTCGTCAACGCCCATAGGAACGAGTCCTAGATTTACTAATGATTCAGATATAGATTTAACGGTGATTTGATGTATGTCTCTCATTGTGTTCTCAGTTGTAACATTTTTAATACCTATATTCTGTGTTTTTAAAACTTCTAAATAAACATCTTTCTGCTCAGGAGTAAACTTCCCATTAACTGGAAATGTTCTTGTTACATCAGACGAGTACATTCCGTATTCCCCTGCTGCATCAATAAGTAGTAAAGAGTTTTCAGGTATTATTTCTCTATTAGTTGAGTAGTGGAGAATACAAGCATTATCTCCTGAAGCAACTATAGATGGGTAGCCAAGTCTTTCAGCTCCTAAATCAAAAAATGTTTTTTCCATCTCTGCTGCGACTTGATATTCATACATACCTGCTTTAGCAGTTTTCATAGCAACTATGTGTCCTTCAACAGTTATGTCACAAGCTTTGGATAATAAATTAAGCTCTTCCTTGTCTTTTATCAATCTAAGTTCCGAGAGGATAGGTGATAGTGCATGTAGAGTAGCTTTACTAAACTCTAAACCCCTTTGGTCATAAGGAACTGCAAAGCTAAGAGCTTTTTGATCGTATTCTTGAAATTTTGTATTTGAATAATCACAATAAATATTCTCAACACCCTCTAAGAGTTTTGAAAGTTTTTTTGGGTATTCTGAATTGGAAAATGCCGCTTTTGCATTATATATTTCAACAGCACCTTCTTGGCCAATTCTTTTTCCATCCCATGTTTCCATTTCTAAGTTTCTATCTTGAACAAACATGTATAAATCTGGTTTGCTATCTTTTATAACTATTACGGCATGGGCATCTGGTTCCGGCCATTCTGTTAAATAATGGAAATTTGAATCTTGCCTGAAAGGATATCCGACATCATTATTTCTGTATACAGAATTGTTTCCATGTATTATTACAGCACCATTGACAATTTCATTAGCCAAACGCTCTCTATTATTTAGTGATATCTTCATTCTTTGAATAAGAATAATGTATATGTAGTGAAAATTGCTAGTAGTATTTTTAGATCTAAGTAATTAGAACCTTACTTTAGGTTTTCAGCTGAAGTTTTACCATCTTTTTCTACAAGTTCAAACTCTACTTCTTGATCTTCTTCAAGATTTTGCATTCCAGAGTCTCTAACTGCAGTTATATGTACGAACACATCCTTATCTCCTTCTTCTGGAGCGATGAATCCGTAACCTTTAGTTTGGTTAAACCATTTAACTTTGCCCTTAGGCATGTTTCTCCTTATATTTTTTAGACTAGGCAACTTTACTATATTGAAATTAATAAGGCGGTTTTTTTATAATTTCTTATATACCTTCTCTGCTAGTTTAATTGCCTCGTCTTTAGAAACCTCTCCATCATTGATTCTTTGCTCGTATAAGGCTTTCATAATGATTCCAACAGAAGGACCTGGCTCTAAATCAAACATATCCATTATCTCATCACCAGAAAGTGGGGGTCTTAATTTAGACAACTCTTCTTTTTCAGTTACTTCTTTAATCCTTTGTTCCATTTCGTCTAGATACTTATTTATTTCTTGATATTTTTCTTTGTTCTTTGTTGTAATATCTGCTCTCACTAGTTCATTTAATTCTTCAATCAGCTCTCCAGCGTCGATTATGTATCTTCTTACTGCAGAATCTGTCCAGCCCATCTTAAAAGTATGGGGCCTAAGATGGTTTTCAACCAACAGTGTAACTTTCTTGATTGTTTCATTATCGTACTTAAGCCTTTTAAGAATTGTTTTACTCATTTTCGCACCAACAACTTCGTGGTGTCTAAAGTGGACTTTTCCATTCTCAATTCCTTTAGTCTTTGGTTTTCCTATGTCATGTAAAAGTGCGGACATTCTTGAAACTAGTGTTGGAGATACTCTGTCAAGAACAACCATCGTATGTTCATACACGTCTTTATGATGATGTTTTGGGTCAACCTCAATTTTTAATTCATTTAACTCTGGCATTATTAATTTACTCAAACCACTCTCTACGAAAGCTTTTAGTCCTAGTGATGGTTCTTCTCCTGTAAGTAGTTTTGTGAGTTCGTCTCTTATTCTTTCAGTGCTAACTATTTCTATTCTTTCAACATTCTTTGATATTGCTTTGAATACTTCATTATTTGGTGCAAACCCATGGGTGCTTATAAATCTACAGGCCCTGAGCATTCTTAATGGATCATCGGAGAAAGAAATGTCTGCAGTATCTGGTGTTCTTATTAACCCCTCTGAAAGATCTTTAAGCCCTCCATAAGGATCAATGATTTCATTATTATTTATATCGTAAGCAATTGCATTAACTGTAAAATCTCTTCTACTAAGATCTGTCTCTAATTCTCCCGAAGTTTTAATTTCTGGTTTCCTTGAATCCTTTTCGTATTTATCTTCTCTGTAAGTTGTTATGTGTAATGAATAGTCCTCAACTGTTGTTTCTATTGTTCCGAAAGCTTTCCCTATTTCAGTTGTTTTGTACTCTTTTTTATTGAGTATGTTTATCGATTCTTCAGGACTAGCGTTTGTTGTAAAGTCAAAATCTTTTGTTTCAATACCTAAAATTCCGTCTCTTACAGCGCCTCCGACTAAATATATTTGAAATCCATTTTTTGCATACAAATTAGAAAGCTCTTTCAAAAAAGGCTTTTCATCCAAAACATTTAATAGCGTTGTTGGTACCATATTGTTAGCTTAGCTTAGAAGAAGAATTGGAAAAAAAGAATGGGTTCTAAAGTAGATTTTGCAGCAGGTGGAATAGTGCTAATAGACAACAAAGTTCTTTTAGTTAAAAATCGCCTAAGAAAAGAATATAAAGAGTATTATGACTCTGGATTTTGGGGTTTCCCAAAAGGTCATATGGAAGAAGGGGAATCTCCTCTTAAAGCAGCTGAGAGAGAGGTTTTTGAGGAAACGGGCTTCAAGGTTAAATGCATAAGTGAAAAACCTATCGCTGAATCAAGGTACACGATTGAATACGGAGAAACTATAGAAAAAACTGTCTGGTTTTATGAAATGGAAGTTATAGAAGAGTTTGTAAAAGAGCCTGATGAGGAGATTGAAGAAATAGCTATTGTTTCACAGGAAAAAGGTCTTGAGCTATTAACTTATGACGAAGATAAAAAAATTTTAAAATATGTATTTAACAAATGAAAAGAAATTAAATTTCGGAATAAACGGCTTATTTTATACAAGAAAGTGGAATGACTACGTTAAATATGTTTACTTTGAAAATGTTTTTGGCGGAAAGTCTTTATTAAGAAATATAAATAAGAAATCAGAAGAATTAGGTCTAATTTTTAATTCTTCAATGATCAATGAATCAGAGGAAAAAAAATGGCTAGAGTCGGGGTGGTTTAAAAAACATAGCTTACTTGTTTGTGAGTCACGGTTAAAGAACATTCAGAGAGAGAGTTTAAAACCTCACAAGTCCATAAACTACAAAAGGTTAGTTGCATCGGACATACCAGAGTTAATCAAGCTAGATGGGAGGATTTTTGAGCCTTATTGGAAAAACTCTCATTCAAATTTTATTGAAACTATGAAAAGCTGTAATAAAAACTACTTATTTAAAATTTCTTCAAATACAAAATTATGTGGGTATGCAATCCTTGGTGTCACTAGTGGTTTTTCTTATCTTCAAAGGTTTGGGATAGAAAAAGGACTTCAAAAACAAGGACTGGGTAAGGAATTACTTGAGTTTATTTTATTATTTGCGAAGTTGAAAAATTATAAAAAAATGAAGCTTAACACTCAAGAAAACAACGAAGCAGCCTTGAGTCTTTATACTAAAAATTCTTTCAGGGTTTCTAAAAGAAAACTAATAATAATGAGCTCCCGTCATCAAAACGAAGTTTAAAGAGTTACTTAATAAACTTAAGTAGCTTATTATGACACTATGGAAGAAGATAGTTTTGTAGAATCTATAGACAGCTTAATAAAAACAATAAAAGATCTTATTGTTAGACCTATTCAGCGCTTCACTGGCTTTGCAAGCCTGGGTTTATTGCTTGTAGTTTTATTGCTAACTGCTTTAGTTTTCTTATTTATGGGAGTAATTAAAATAATGCAGGGACTTGGTGTTTTGCTTGGGGTTAACCCAACTGGTTTTGCTTTAGCTGCGCTTGGTTTAGTTTTTTTAATATTGTCATTAAACAACTACAGAAAGAAAAGAAATGCTTGATTTAGCAATTATTGGTTCAGGACCTGCTGGTTATACTGCCGGAATATATGCTTCAAGAGCAAGTTTGAAACCTGTTCTTTTTGAAGGTTTAGAGTCTGGTGGCCAGCTTATGCTTACAACAGACGTAGAAAACTATCCAGGTTTTGATTCGGGGATAATGGGTCCTGATTTAATGCAAATATTTAAAAAACAAGCTGAAAGGTTTGGTACTGAGATAAAAACTGAAACTATTAATTCGATTAAAAAAATAGATGGTGGTTTTAGCCTTGAAAGCGCAAAAGGTTCCTATGAGTTTAAATCAGTAATTATCTCATCCGGAGCATCTGCAAAATGGCTAGACGTAAAAGGAGAAAAAGAACTTCAAGGACATGGGGTTTCTGCTTGTGCAACGTGTGATGGGTTCTTTTTTAAAGAAAAGGAAGTAATTGTTGTCGGTGGGGGTGATTCTGCAATGGAGGAAGCTCTCTTCTTAACAAAGTTTGCAACAAAAGTTTACATTGTCCATAGAAGAGATTCTTTTAGAGCAAGTAAAATTATGCAAGACAGAGTTTTAGACAATGATAAAATCGAAGTGCTCTGGAATAAAGAAGTAACTGAAATTCATGGAGCTGAAAATGTTGAGTCCGTATCTCTTGCTGACACTAAGGATGATTCCTCTTCTGAGCTAAATATAGATGGTGTATTTATGGCAATTGGGCATACCCCAAACGTAGATTTCTTAGATGGATTGGTAGAACTAGATGAAAAGGGATATGTAAAAACTGGGTTCACAACCGAAACTAGTACCTCTGTTCCCGGAGTTTTTGCAGCAGGTGATGTTGCAGATTCAATTTATAGACAAGCAGTAACGGCTGCTGGGACTGGCTGTCAAGCAGCAATTGACGCCGAAAGGTGGCTTGACCATTAATCTAAATTCTCTATCTTTTGTAGATGAGCTTTCAGAGGTTGAATTACAAGACCTTAGAGAAAGATTGACTTATGTGGGATATCCACCAACTGAAGAAATAACAGAACTTAAATCTATTCTTTCTTTATTTCTTGAAGACAGGAGCCTAGGTGACCTTTCAACAAAAGAGGAGCTTTGGATAGAACTGGTCAACTATGGATATAAGCTTGGAGATAGAATATTAACCAAAACAAACCCAAGCCTTTATGGGGCAGATGTTGAAGAACTGCAAGAGCTTTTATCTAGATTAGGTTTTTACTCAGAACCTATAAATGGAATTTTTACAAATGATGTTGTTTCTTCTGTAATTAAATTTCAAGAAAATAGAGGTCTTGATATAGATGGAACTGTAGGTCTAAATACAGTTGAAGAAATTAGGAAGCTTATAAGGCCCGGTTTTGACACTTCTTTAAACGAAGCAATAAAAACAATTTCTCCGGGCTTCATGACAGGGAGTATTGGTTATTCTGTTTCGTTTAATCTTCCAAATATTGGAAGCTACAAAAATCAAATTGCTATTTATGAAAAAACAAAAACTATCTGTTTAGAAAATAACATCCTTGCTTCTTTTGCTTCTGAAGCAGGTGAGGAAATCGAAGAAGAAAATATTATTAACTATGTAAACAACAAACAACCTGCTCTTTTTGTTTCTTTTAATGACTCTGATGAAAGTTTTGTTGAGCACTTCAAAGGAAATTTTTCAGAAAGTATTCTTGGGAAAAAATTAAGTAAAGCTATTGCTGATGAATTTAATATTCCTTCTTATGGAAGATCTTCCATCTTATTAAAGAATACTAAGTCTGTTTCAATAATTATAAATGGTAAATTTTACCAAATTAATGAAGTGGAAAATATTTTAACTTTTCTTCTAAATGATTTGAATAAATTGTTATCTACTTAAATTTGTTAACAAATTCTTTAAGTTCTTCTTCTGTTGAAAAATTTAGTGTTACCTTAAACTTATTTTTGTTCTTTTTTATATCAACTTTCGAACCGGTTTTATCTTCAAAGAAATTTTTATAGTGAACTATTTCTTCACTAATTTCTTTATTGTTGTTGGAAATATTTCTTACTCTTTCTTCTACTTGCCTACTAGAAAGTTTTAAATTTAAAATTTCAGATAGTAGTTGATCTTGTTCTTCTTCTTTTAAATTAATTAATGGTTTAACTTGTCCCATTGTTACGGCTTCTTCCTTAAGTGCTCTATAAACTTTGCTGCTTAATTTTGATAACCTTAGAAGGTTTGATACATATGATCTACTTTTGCCAACAAGCGTTGCTATGTCTTTTGTTTCCAAATTATATTCATCAATCAACCTTTTATATCCTGCTGCTTCTTCTGTTGTATTGAGTTGTTTTCTTTGTACGTTTTCGACTAAACCAATTACTGCAGCTTCTCTTGAACTAACGTCTTTAATTAAACAGGGAACTGATTTTAGTCCTGCTTCTTTAGAAGCTCTTAGTCTTCTCTCTCCAGCAATTAGTTTGTATTCGTTGGGACCAACCTCTTGAACTATTAGTGGTTGTAAAATACCATTTTTGGCGATTGACTGGCTAAGCTCAGATAGTTTTTCCTTATCAAAGTTCATACGGGCTTGTGTTTCGCTTTTGTTGATTAAAGATATGTCTATTTCTATTGCTTTAAACTCTCTTACATTTGTGTCTGTTATTAGTGAGCTAAGTGATCTTTTCATTTGTTCCAACTCTTTCTATTATTTCTTCTGCTAATTTATTAAATTCAATTTTTGCTTTACTGTCATCATTAAAATCTATCACAGTTTTGCCATAAAAAGGGCTGTCTGCAAGTTCTGTTAGGTGAGAAATTTTTGTTTTGAACAATCTATCACCAAGTAGGTATTCTAGTTCTGTTAAAAAATCCTCATAGCTATCTCTTTTTGTTTCAACCTGGTTTAACAACACCCCTAAGAATATGGCATTTATATTTGGTGTATTTTTTAGTGTTTTTTTAGCAAAATCCATTGCTTGAGCAACACCTTCAATGGCTAGAAATTCTGGTTTTGTTGGAATTAAGTAGTAATCTGATGTCGCAATTCCTTCCTGTACTAAAGAACTCATTGTTGGTGGCGTGTCTATAAAAATAAAATCGAAACCATTAAATAAACCATTTTTCTTCAAATTTGAAATTTTTGATCCTCCGATTATTTTTTCTTCGCTGTACCTTACAATTTCTTTGTTTGAAGGAATTATTGAAAGGTTTTCGTTGAGTATTCCGGGGTTTAAGCTTTTTACGCCTTCGAGTAAATCAATACTGGTCGTTATTTTTTGAGTGTTTTTATCAAAATTTAAATATGTTGAAACATTTCCTTGTGGATCTAAATCAATAATTAGTGTTTTGTAACCCTTTTTGGAAAAAATACTTGATAAATTCACAACTGTGGTTGTTTTTCCGACACCGCCCTTTTGACAAATTATTGATATTGTTTTCACATAACTGTTATAACATCAATAAATCGATAGTCGTTTTTATTAATAAGAAATTTTTCTTGTTTCACGTGAAACTTTTCATTAGTTTTTAATCTATTTTTTTCTTTAGAGGAGACTAAAAAGATGTTTTTATTAGGCGTTTTTGCAACTTCTTTAATTAAATTAGAAGTTGATAAATAACATCTGAGAGTAAAAACGGCATTTTTTTCTTTTTTTAAAAGTTCTAGTGCATTTTTTTCTTTTGCATGAAGGTCTTTTAATCTAAGTATTTTTATTAACCTTTCTAGTTCATATATTCTGCTTGTTTTGTTGTCAATTAGTGTTACTTTTGCTTTATTTACAATAGATATAGGTATTCCTGGAATTCCACCACCTGTTCCAATATCAAAAAGATCTTTATTTTCGAGGTTAAGGTCTTCAATTAATTTATAAAAATACAATGAATGAACTATGAATTCATCCCAGATATATTGATCTTTTTTTGGGCTTATTAAACCAGCTTTAACTCCTGTAGTAGAAAGCCATTCATGGTATTTAACAAGATTTTTTTTGTTATTCTCTAAATATTTTTCTCCCCACTGTGGAATTTGGGGATTGTAGGTCATTCTTCTTCTTGTTCTGTTGGTGCGAAAACAACCGACCTATAAGGTTCCCTTCCTTCAGAGTATGACTTTATGCCGTTAATTTCGGAAACAGCATCGTGAAGAGTTTTTCTATCAACTGAGTTCATTGGTTCAAGCATGACCTCTTGTCTGTCTTCAAGAATTTGTTTTGTTAGTCTTTCAGCATAAATTGTTAGTGCTTCTTTTCTCTTGAGAGCATAATCCGCAACATCTAGTCTAAGCCTTGTTCCAGCACCTGTTTTTCTCTGAATAACTGTTCTTGTAAGTTCGTGTAGTGATCTAATTATGTTTCCTTTTTCACCAACAAGAGCCTCTGTTTGTTCTCCAGAAACTTTAACAATAAGGTTTCTATCTTCTGTTTCCCCGTCTACTGTTCCTTCTAGCCCGAAGGATTTAATAAGGCCTTGTAAAAAAGAAATTGATACTTCCAGTTGCTTTTTTGGATCCGCTTCAACTCTTGGTTTTTTTGGTTCAAATTTTTCTTTTCGGCTTTTTGGCCTATCATTTCTAGTTCTTTGCTTATAGTTTCTTCCGTTTCTGTTTTTAAAACCACCTCTTACTGAAATTCTAACTAGGGCCTTTGTTCCCCCTACCCCAAAAACGCCGCCCTCAGGCTCTCTTAGTATGCTTATGTCTGCTTCTGTTGCGTCATCAAGTTGTAGTTCTTTTAATCCAGCTTTAATTGCGTCATCAATGGTTTTTGCTTCAACCTCTACCCATTTATTAGACATTATTTTCTCCTTCTTTTTTTTCTTTTTTTACGCGATGTGTTGTTTATTGGTCCTTCTTTGTTTTCATCGTTTTCTTTTTGATCTTCTTTTTCTTTATTTTTTTCTTTATCTTTTTCTTTATCTTTTTGATTTTCCTCAAGCCTAACAATTAGTGCTTGTTGCCCAATTCTAAAAATATTTCCTGTTAAGAAATAAACAACCAATCCGGAAGGGAGGGTCCAGGAAATAAAACCAAAAAATATTGGCATAACCTTTCCAATCATCTGCATTTGTTGTTGTTGGGGGTTGTTTGTGGTTCCTTGTTTTTTTGTTAGTTGGTTTTGCTGTATTAAGGCCGTTCCTACAACAAATAATATTAAAACTATATAAGGCAGCCTATCAACCCATGCACTTATGGCAGAGGCTGGAATTTGTAGGTCCATATTAAAAAACAAAACACTTAAAGGATCTCCAAGTGCTGAATAAAGCGTAGCCTCTTTTGGTATAAATAAAAGGGGCTCTCTTAAAACCCTAAAGAGAGCAAACCAAACCGGCATTTGAACCAGTAGGGGGACAATGCACCCAAGAGGGTTTATCCCGTTTTCTTTATAGTACTCGGCAACCTTTTTGTTCATTTCTTCTTTGTTGTCTTTATATTGTTTTTGAATTCTTTTAAGTTCTGGTTGGGCGTCCTGCATTCTCTTTGTTGATCTGGTTTGTCTTAAAGTTAAGGGGAAAATTATAATATTAATAATTATTGTCAATATAACTATTGATACGCCATAAGAAACGTCGAAGTCGTATATATAGGAAAGTAAAAAACCTATGGCCAATGCGAATGGTTCAATTATTGCCAATTTTTACCAATTTTTCTATATATTGGATTACAAACGTATATCCGATATATCATAAAAGGAATTGCCCTGAAAAAGCCTTTTTGCTTAATTTCTTCATTAATAAGCGAGGAACAGGTTGGATAATACATACAGTTTCCTTGTCCGAACCCAAAAAAACCCAGTAAGGATCTAAATATTAAAAATATTAAACTTGTTAATTTCACTTCTATTTTAGTTTTGGATGAGATTCAATAATGTTTCTTAGTTCTTTATATTTAAGTTTTGTGGCATTGTTTGTTCCAACAATATAAATATAAAAAATATTGTTTATCTCTAAACCTCTAACTACCTCTTTAATCTTTCTTCTAAACTTATTTCGTTTAACTGCGTTTGCTTCTGATTTAGGAAGGCTTATCGCCAGCCTTGATAGCTTTTCATTACTATCTTCTATATAAATCTTTAAACCTTGTTCAGTTAAACAATTTTCTTCTTTTTTCAGGTCTAAAAAATGATTGCTATTTTTAAAAGTAGTAAAATTTACCAACTATTTATGCAGATAGAACCTTGCGTCCTTTGCTTCTTCTTCTTTTTAGGATTTGACGTCCTGCTCTGGTACGCATTCTTGCTCTAAAACCGTGTTTTCTGCTTCTTTTTCTATTGCTAGGTTGATAAGTTCTTTTCATTTTTTACCTGTTTAATCACAATAAATGAACTATTGAATTAAACAAAGTAATTAAATGTTTTATTTGTTAGTTCGCGAAAAACAAACTAGTTTCGCGAAAAGTATATTAACTAGTATTTGTAATCTATTTTTTTTCTTGTTGTTTTTATTGGTTTTTGTTAAAAAAAGCTAATAAATTTAACCTTTTTTTTTAGTGTTTGTTTTGTTGTAATTATTTAGTTTGTTTTTAACACTCTATGTTTTTTCTTAATAATAAATTAAATTACTATACACATGAATCAAAAACTTATAGATTTTAAACAGAAGATATTAGAAGAACCCTTGTCCAAAACAGACAAGTACTGGTTAGAACAAGTTGATTTTCGTACAAACCATGAAAATGAGCTCAATTTATTTGTAAATTCTGATTTTGTAAAGAGTTCTATTGAAAAAAGACTCTATAAAAAAATTAAAAGCGTTTACAAAGATGTTTCTGGGTCTGATGATTGTGTTTTTGTTTTAGATAAAAAGCTTAAAAAAGAAAACTATATTAACACTCCACCTGTTGAGAGAAATCAAGAAAAAATTATTGAAGAAAAATCTGTTGAAGAAAAGGTTTCAGCTGATGTTTCTGTTTTTGAAAGCCTTTTGGTTGGTGTTTCTAACAACCTAGCTGTAGCTGCTGCTAAAAATGTCGTATTAGATCCGGGGAAAAGGTTTAATCCTTTGTTTATTCATGGTGAACCAGGGGTTGGAAAGACCCACCTTTTAAAAACTATGGAACAATCCTCTTCTTCTTCTTACTATATTGATTCCGAGTCTTTTTTGGAGTCTTACGTTAGTGGTATAAAGAATCAAGATATCGATTTGTTTAAAAATAAAATTAGATCTGTGGATATTCTTTTAATTGATGATATACAATTTTTTCTTGGAAAAAAGGGAGTGTCGGAAGAGCTTTTTCACACTATAAACTTTTTTTTAAACAATGAAAAAGCAGTTGTGTTGGTTTCAGATCAAAAGCCTCAAAACCTTTTGGGTTTTCCAGAAAGACTTGTTTCAAGAATCTTGAATGGTCTAGTTACAGACATAGGTAAACCAGATAAAGAAATGTTTGAAAAAATGTTAAAAATAAAAAATGAAGAGTTCGGAGGTGTTTTGTTGACAAAGAAAGAGGTTGACGAAATTTTAAACGTTGAGGTAAACAGTTTTAGAGATATAAGCGGAATAGTTAACAACCTTGTAATCAATAAACAAACCGGTTCTGGTAATTCTGAATATATTAAAAACCTAGTTTTGGAGACTAAAAAGAATGTTGTTGCTTATTTAAGCCCTGATTACATTTTGGATTACGTTTCAGACGTTTACCAGGTGGATAAAAAACTTATTGTTTCAAAAAATAGGAGTTCAAACGTTGTTAGTGCACGAAACCTTTGTGTTTCTTTAATTAGAAAGCATACAGATTTATCTCTTTCTCAGATCGGTCTTTTTTTTGGCGGTAGATCTCATTCGACAATTTTGTCTTGTATAAAAAAATCAGAAGCGTCGAACGTCTTGTTGAAAGAAATAAACATTTTCGACAACAAAATAAATAATTTGGTTGTTTCATAGGGCAATGTTTTTTATGTTTAAAGTTTTCAACACCTGTTCACCTTTAAAAACTTTGTTTATCTATGTTTTAAACATTCTCAACAGCTTTATTATTATTAAATCTATAAGGAATTAAATTGAAATTCGTAATAAAAACAAGCGCCCTGAAAGAAGTTGTTTCCTCTGTTTCTAGAGTTGTGGATCCGAGGCCTGCAACCCCTTCTTTACAAGGTATATACCTAAAGACAAAAGAAAATTCTTTAGAAGTTGTTGGTTCGGATCTAGATATAGTTTTAAAAGCAAGAACACAGGTAAAAACAGAAGTAGAAGGAGAAACACTAGTAAATGCAAGGGTTTTATCGGAGATAGTCAGAAAACTACCAACAGGAGAGGTTGTGTTTTCAGACATAGGAACAGAACTTAAGGTCGAAACAAAAAAGATGGAGTTCAAATTAAGAAAACTAGACGAAAAAACATATCCGGAAGCACTATTGGAAGACAACACAAACGACAACACAGAAGAAGTAGAAGTAACAGAACTTTTTGAATCAATAAAAAAAGTAGGTATAGCAAGTTCACCTGAAGGAGGAAGACCTGTTTTAACGGGAATTTATTTTAACAACAAAAATGATGCCACAGAATTAGTAGCTACAGATAGCTACAGACTCGCAACACACAGCTTGTCCGAAATACCTATAAAAGACATAGGGATTATCTCCTATCGAGCTTTAAGCGAAACAATAAGGGTTTTTGAAAACTCAGACGAACCGATAAAGATAAACTCAAACGAAAGAGAACTTTATTTTTATAACGACAAAACGTCCGCAGCAGTTAGGAAACTGGAAGGAAACTTTCCAGAGTATGAAAACCTTTTCCCAAAAGAAACCCTTTTCACAATAGAAGTTAAAAAATCTGAAATTTTAGAGTCTTTAGACAGAGCAACGGTTGTAGCTGAAGGTTTTATTCCAGTAAAAATTGTTCTATCAGACAGCGAAACTCTAAACATTACAACAGTTAACAAAGATATAGGTGGTGGAATCGAAGAGGTTTCCATTAAAACTCTAGGGGTTGAGCTCGGCGATGTAACAGGATTTGAAATGTCTTTTAATCCACATTATTTCATGCAAGGGATAGAAGTTTTAGATGGTGAAACCGTATATATTCGTTTTTCTGGAAACGAAAAACCAGTTGTTATTCAAGGAGAAGTAGAGAATTATAAATATCTGCTCATGCCTGTTAGAACCAACTAGTGAAAAACCAAGAACCACAAAAAATTGACGTAGAAAAAAACCCACTAGGGATAAGTTTTTCAAAATCAAAAAAAGTAAGAAAATATTTTGATGAAAATACTTTTCTATGGTCTAAAGAAACGACACCGGGACCGGTTATTGGAAACAAAGCAACCCTTTATACAACATCTAAAAGAGCAATGGATTTAATCAAACTAGAAGAACAGAAAATACTTATAGATATTGAAAAAAAAATAAAAATAAAGCTTAATTCGTTGGATGTTCAAATCGAAAATAACCAACAATAACAACGGATTTCAGCTAAAATAAGAGTTCAGCTAGGGCTGTAAAAAACAAAAAAAAGAAGCGTATCTTAGGAGATCCGTGCCAAAAAAAGATTCAAAAAAATATGATTCTAAAGACATAAAAGTCTTAGAGGGTCTCGAAGCAGTTCGAAAAAGACCTGCTATGTACATAGGATCAACAGGTCCTAATGGATTACACCACTTAATTTGGGAAGTGGTTGATAACTCAGTGGATGAAGCAATGGCGGGAAGATGTAATTCAATAGAAGTTCGTCTTGAGAAAAATGGATCAGTAACTGTTACAGATAATGGAAGCGGAATACCTGTAAAACCAAGACCAAAAACAAAAGAATCAGCACTCACAACTGTCTTAACAACACTACATGCCGGTGGTAAGTTTGAATCAGAAGCATACAGTGTTAGTGGGGGTCTCCACGGCGTCGGCATATCTGTAGTTAATGCTCTTTCAGTCTTTGTAAAAGCGGAAGTACAAAGAGATGGTTTCTTTTGGAATCAAAATTTTGACTTTGGTAAGCCAGTTTCAAAAATAAAAAAAGGAAAAGCTACAAAAAAGACAGGAACAAAAATAAATTTTTTAGCTGACCCAGAAATTTTTGAAGAAACACAGAGTTTTGAATATAACATTGTATCGGAGAGACTAAGACAAACAGCATTTTTAAATAAAGGATTGAAGATCGTTCTTGTAGACAACAGAGTTAAACCAGCCACAAAGGATAAATTTTTATACAAAGGGGGTTTAGTTGATTTTGTGGACTATTTGAATGATGGATTTGAAGTTCTTCACGAAAAAACAATATCTTTTTCTGATCAAAGCAAGGATTCTGAAATAGAAGTTGCTCTTCAGTGGAAAAACGAAGACGATGTGAATATTAAGAGTTTTGCCAACAATATACACACACTTGAGGGAGGGACTCACGAAGAAGGCCTAAGAACAGCGATAACAAAAGCAATTAATGACTTTGCAAAATCAAGAAATCTTCATTCCGACATTTCATTAACTGGTGACGATATCAGAGAAGGAATTACCGGAGTGATTTCCGTTAGGGTAAAAGAGCCTCAATTTGAAGGCCAGACAAAAACCAAGCTAGGAAACACAGAGATGAAGTCAAAGGTGCAGGTTTTAGTCAACAAAGAACTGCCAAAATGGCTGTCAAAGAACACAAAAGAGGGAAGAGCAATTGTGGAAAGGTGCGCCGTTGCTGCAAAAGCAAGAATGAGCGCTAAAAAAGCAAGAGAACTTACAAAAAGAAAGAGTATCTTAGAAACAGCAGGACTTCCAGGAAAGCTTGCAGACTGTTCGTCAACAGACCCAGTTGAAAGTGAATTATTTATAGTTGAAGGAGACTCTGCTGCGGGACCAGCAAAACAGGCAAGAGAGTCAAAAACACAGGCAATATTACCAATAAGGGGAAAAATTATTAACGTACAAAAGGTCACAGAAAATAGAGCACTCCAGAATGAAGAAATAAGCTCGCTTATAAAAGCAATAGGTACAGGAATAAAAGACGAATATAAAGGTGAGGAATCAAGATACGGTAAGATAATATTTTTAACAGACGCTGATGTTGACGGAGCACACATAAGGACACTTTTATTAACGTTTTTCTTTAAATTCATGCCAGGACTAATAAAAGAAGGCAAGGTCTGGATTGCTGAACCCCCTCTTTATAGAGCAAAATCCTCTGGTTCAATAAACTATCTTAAAGACGACAAATCACTAGAAGAGTTTAAAAAAGAAAACAAAAATAAAAAATTTGATATAAGCAGATTCAAAGGTCTTGGGGAGATGAATGCAGGAGAACTGTGGGACACCGCGATGAACCCAGATACGAGAAGCTTAATAAAAGTTAGCATTGCCGACGGAAAGGCAGCAGAAGCCAAAGCCGCAAACATGTTTGAAGTTCTTATGGGAAATGATGTTGCAAAGAGAAAAACATTCATTGAACAAAATGCAAAAGATGTAAGATTTTTGGACGTATAATGCCAGCAAAGAAAACAACCACAAAGAAGCCGGCAGCAAAGAAAACAACTACAAAGAAGCCGGCAGCAAAGAAAACAACTACAAAGAAGCCGGAAATTCAAAATGGTGCAATAGCGGTAGAAGATGAAATTTCTAAATCTTTTCTGGACTATGCAATGTCAGTTATTGTTTCAAGAGCGCTTCCTGATGTTAAGGATGGTTTAAAACCAGTACAAAGAAGAATTCTTTATTCAATGTATGAAACAGGGATAAGACCCACCGGTCCGTTTAGAAAATGTTCCAAGGTTGTAGGTGATGTTATGGGTAATTATCACCCTCATGGAAACGAAGCTATATACGGAACCCTTGTAAGGCTTGGACAGCACTTCAGCACAAGATACCCACTTATTGAACCACAGGGTAATTTTGGAACTCCTGATGATCCACCAGCAGCGATGAGATATACAGAGTCTAGAATGTCATTATTAGCATCCCAGCTTCTTGATGGCATTGATGAAGAAACTGTTGACTTTGAACCAAACTATTCAGGAGAAACAACAGAACCAAAAGTACTCCCAGGAAGGTTTCCAAACCTTCTTATAAATGGAGCAGAAGGAATAGCTGTTGCAATGGCCACAAACATGCCACCATATAATCTCCAAGAAATTACAGAAGCAGTTAAATTCACACTAAAAACCAAAGATCCCAAACCAAGAGATTACTTAAAGATAATTAAAGGTCCAGACTTTCCAACAGGAGGTCTAATAGTTAAAACCCCAACAATAAAAGACGCAATATTAAAAGGAAGGGGGTCTATCAAACTAAGAGCAGTCGCAGACGTTGAAGAACTTGGAAAAGGAAGATCAGCAATCGTGGTAAAAGAGCTACCCTATCAGGCCTCAATAGATCGAATAATGGAAAAAATTGCTTCTTTAGTACAAGACAAAAAACTTGCAGGGGTTTCAGACCTCAGGAATGAAAGCAGCGACAGAAACGGAACAAGGCTTGTTGTTGAGTTAAAAAGAGACGCGGTTCCTCAGGTTGTTTTAAACCAACTATTCAAACAAACCCAGCTTCAAGATTCGTTTTCTGTAAATTCAGTAGCTCTTGTCGACGGGGTCCCGAAAGTTTTGTCCGTTCCTGAGCTTATTGGTTTTTACATAAAGCATCAAATAGACGTTATTCAAAGAAGAACAAAACATAGGCTTGATAAAGCAAAAGACAGATTACATATTGTAGAAGGTCTTTTGCTTGCTTTAAATAAAATTGATCAAATTATTAAAACAATTAAGGCATCAAAAGATGTTGATGTTGCAAGAAAGTCTTTAATGAAGAAATTTAAACTATCAAAAATACAAGCTTCGCACATATTAGATATGCCACTAAGAAGACTAACGGCTCTTGAAAGAGAAAAACTAGACGAAGAAAAGAAAGACCTCAAAGAAACGATAAAAGAACTTACAGCAATTCTTAAAAGCAGGGCAAAACAAAACAAAATACTTATAGAAGAACTGGAAGCTATAACAGAAAAGTTTGGAGACGAAAGAAGATCTCGACTAGTAGATGATGTAGGAGAAGTAAAAATAGAAGACCTCATTGAAGATGAAGAAATAATAGTTTCAGTATCTTCAGGAGGATATGTAAAGTCAGTACCTTCTGATTCATACAAAAAGCAAGGTAGAGGAGGAAAGGGAGTCAAAGCTTCGTCTTCGGACGAAGATGTAATAGAACACCTTTTATCGACATCAGTACATTCTTACTTATTGTTTTTCACAGACAAAGGAAAAGTATATAGAGCAAAAGCTCATGAGCTTCCAAATTTGATAATGACGGAAAAAGGAACAGTCAAAAAATCTGCCTTTAAAGACTTTGATTCAAACTACAAGTCTTTACAGGCGATAAAACTTAAAGAAGAAGATAGAGTTGTCTCTGTAAAGACAACCTCAGGAAAAGAAGATGTAATACTTGTATCAAAGAAAGGCCAGGCAATAAGATTTGATGAGAACAACTTAAAACCACAGGGCCGAACAGCAATGGGCGTTAGGGGCATCAAACTAAGAGAAGGAGACAAGGTTGTTGGAGCATCTACATCAAGAGAAGAAACTCTGTTGTTTATAACAGCCAAGGGTTATGGAAAAAGAACAAAATTAGAAGAATTTAGAAGAGCAGGAAGAGGGGGAATGGGAGTCAAGGCCCTAAAAGTAACAGAAACAAAGGGAGATTTAGTTGGTGCTAGGTCTGTAGATGAAGATACAGAAGTTATGCTTATGAGTACAGGTGGAACAGCTATAAGATGTGCAGTAAAGCAAATAAAACAAATGAGCAGAGCAGCTCAAGGAGTAAAGGTTATGAAGCTTTCTAAAGAAGAGGAAATTTCAGCCTTTATCCCGATAAAAAGCGAAGATTAAAGAAAATGGTAAGAGTTAGCAGAGTAAGAAGAATAATAAGAAAGATAGATCCTTGGACTGTTCTGAAAGTAACTTTTGTATTAAATTTTGTTGTTGCTTTGACTATTGTTTTGGGTTTTTCAATTCTTTGGGTTTTATTAATTAACGCTGGAGTACCACAAGGGCTAGAAGACATCGCAAAAAGGTTAGCATTATTAGATGAAAATTCTACACTTGTGGGCAACATAGAAGCTCTTTTCTCATCAGTAGTATTTTTAGCAACAGTTTATTTACTTACTCAAACTGCTTTGGCAACAATAGGTGCTTTTTTCTACAATTTAGTTTCCGACCTTGTAGGAGGCATAGAGGTAGTTGTCTTAGAAGAGTCTTATGGAGAAACTCCAGTAGTTAAAGAAAAGCAGAAGAGATCTAAAAAAGAAAAAGACAAAAACAGAGAGACTGTCCTGATGACTTTATCTAAAACCGTCAAAAAAATAAGATCCGAGAGGAAGCAAGAGGAAGAAATTGTTTATCCAGAAATGCCGAGACCAGATGTACCAAGAGACATAGAAGAGCAAACGCTTTCAGACTCTTTTAAAAATATTACAAACGAAGAAGACGAATATAAATAACTTGCTAAACTCTTTTAAACAAAGAAACTAAAAAGCGAAGTTAGTGAAAATCTAACACTGTCCCGCAACTGTGATTCGAAAGATAAGTCAGGTCGACTTTCTAGTTTTACTAAAACAACAATCCTCGAGAGAAGGAATGGAGTATCAATCTTTTCTCGTGGTAAGAAAGGAAATTATGAAATATAAGATATTAATTCTTTAGTTGTAATGACTCCAAGCGCAGCTCGGAATTTAACAACTGCAACAGCAGCACAGCTTGTTACACAGTTAGGATCAAATTGTAAAGGCGGGACAAGTTTTGTTTTGACTGTTAGAAATCAAGCCGCCTCTACACATGCAATAACCTTGGTAGCTGGTACAGGAGTCACATTAGATAGCGATAATACAAATACTATTTCTGCTGCAAATACGCGTCAATTTTTTGGATATGTCACGGCTATTGCTAGTGGGTCAGAAGCTGTAACGTTTTACAGCATGGGTCAAGCAGCGCATTAATAAAAAACCTCACCGAACCACCAGTGAGGTTAATCATGCAGACTGACCACCACGACTTGAGGCGACCTCAGGTATCTTACAGTATGCCTGGGATGATTTGACCAGTTGTTACATAAGCACCTAAAGCTGCAACAAAGCCGATCATGGCCCAACGACCATTAGCTTTTTCAGCTGCTTCAACGTAAGAGCTTTCTCCTTCCATTACTGCAACTTGAGGTTCGCGAGCAAACATATTCTGGCGTCCACCAGATTCGGTTGTAACTGTCATTTGTAGTAGAGAAATTGACCTCTTTATATTACCTTAAGTTTTGCTACAAAATAGGTATTTATTACTAGTCGTGTTTTGAAATGTCCACTTTATAGAAAGTATATTTTAGAAATAGTTCTTCTTTAGCTTCTATAACCCTATTAGTCTTTATAAAGTAAAAGCCATCCTCATAATATTTTATGCAGTTTGGCTCTTCTGAATGATTTATAAATCCTCCTAGAGGTGTTCGATATATTAGTTCGTCTATAACTAAGTGAGACATTCCTAGATTAGTCCCTGCAGGTATATCTTCTTTAGCGAAGACACCTTGTCCTGCAATTGGACTATCTCTTATATGTAAACTTTTTGGTAGTGCTTGATAGCTCATTAAAAATACCCCACTAAAAAAAGATTAGCAGGGTATTTGTTGTTATTTAGCGTTTAAATCAGAATGAATACTTAGCACCAAGTTTTGTGGACCAAGCA
>LULT01000036.1_pt1 | contig 34223 bp, 34 predicted proteins | sample 728141 | NCBI WGS metagenome assembly LULT01 (sample SAMN03860282, study PRJNA289734) | marine metagenome | biome: seawater column; feature: ocean; material: water; isolation source: Red Sea water column Station 108 - depth 100m | place: Saudi Arabia: Red Sea | collected 2011-10-15 | depth 100 m | reverse complement strand
TCCCAGTTTTTACCATCTTTATCGATTAAATCATATGAAGAGCCTTCTGATGGAGCAAGTTTACCTTCAATAAAATCTCTAACCCTTCTTTCAACTAAAAATGCACACCTTCTTCCATCGCGAAAATATTCTTTTGTCTCTTCTTCTGATATTTTTATTGCTTTTGCTACCTCAGAAAGATCCCATTTTAGAACAGTAAGAAGATATTGACTCATTATTATCCTTTAACAACAAAATTTAATAATCTATTTGGGATATAGATGGTTTTTACAATAGACCCTTCGCTCGTATAATTAGAGACTTTCTCCACAGATAATGCAATATCTACAGCTGTTTTTTCATCTGAATCTTTTGCTAAAGTAATATTGGCTCTTAATTTTCCATTTATTTGTACTGCAATAGTGACTTCATCGCTCTGAGTTAATGCTTCATCGTATGCAGGCCATTCCTCGTATGTGAGGGTGTTTTTATTCCCTAATAATGACCAAAACTCCTCTGAAAGATGCGGTATAAATGGTGCTGCTACCTTTACAAGATCTGCAATTAAATCTTTTGATATTTGTTCGCATTTTTGTAAATGATTACAATAAATCATCAACTGAGAAACAGCAGTATTAAAATGCAAATGTTCAATATCATTCCCTACTTTTTTAACAGTAGTATGGTGAAGGTGTAATGTTTCTTTATCTGGAGTGACATCTTCGGTGATTTTTGAAGATAAATTACCTTCTTCGTCGACGATAATACCCCATAATTTTTTAATAAATCGATAACATCCTTGTAGTCCTTTAGTATTCCATGGTTTTGACTTATTTAGCGGACCCATAAACATCTCATATAATCGCATCGAATCTGCACCGTATTCATTAATGATATCGTCAGGATTGACTACATTCCCTCTTGATTTACTCATTTTTGTACCATCATCGCCTAGAATCATTCCTTGATTGTATAATTTTTTAAACGGTTCTTTCGTCGATACAAGACCTAAATCATGTAAAACATGATGCCAAAATCTTGCATATAATAAATGTAATACGGCATGTTCTTGTCCCCCGATATACAAATCAACTGGCATCCAATATTTTTCTTTATCTTTTGCCCATGAAGTATCATGATTGTTTGGATCAGTAAAGCGTAAATAATACCAACAAGAACCTGCCCATTGAGGCATAGTATTTGTTTCTCTAAGTCCAACAATATTATCATTTTCGTCTTTTACTTCAACCCAATTATTAACATTAGAAAGTGGTGATTTTCCAGAGTCTGATGGCTTATAATTTTCTACTTCTGGTAGGATTACTGGTAGATTTTCTTCTTTGATAGTTTCTGGGCCATTATCAGTATGGATAATTGGGAATGGTTCTCCCCAATAACGTTGTCTAGAAAACAGCCAATCTCTTAACTTATAATTGGTTGCTCCTTCTCCTAATCCTTCTTTTTCAATATATTCAATAGTTTTTGCAATGGCTTCTTCTACCGTAAGACCATTAATAGATAAGGTTTCAGGATGCTCAGAGTTAACAATAAGTGCATTTCCCTTCTCAGTGAATGCTCCTTTTGTAATATCTCCTCCTTCTACAACTTCTTTTATTGGTAGTTTATATTTTGTTGCAAAGTCCCAATCACGCTCATCATGTCCAGGAACAGCCATAATTGCACCGGTTCCATAACTAATAAGCACGTAGTCAGCAACCCATATTTCCATTTCCTCTTTACTCAGTGGATTAATAGCATAAGATCCAGTAAATACGCCTGTTTTATCCTTATTAACCTCCGTTCTATCGAAATCAGACTTCTTTTGTGTTACCTCAACATAGTCTTTTACGGCTGTTTTTTGCTCTTCAGAGACAATTTTATCAACAAGTGGGTGTTCGGGCGCAATTACCATATAAGTTGCCCCAAATAACGTATCAGGCCTTGTTGTATATACTTTAATCGGATCTTCTGGAGAATCTTTGATAGAAAAATTGATTTCTACCCCCTCTGATCTTCCAATCCAATTACGTTGTAATTCTTTAATATTTTCTGGCCAATCTAAATCATCAAGTCCTTCAAGGAGAGATTCAGCATATTTTGTAATTCTTAACATCCATTGTTTCATTGGTGTACGATATACAGGATGTCCTCCAATTTCTGATTTTCCATCTACCACTTCTTCGTTAGCTAATACTGTACGAAGTTCTGGACACCAATTCACAGCTACTTCTTCTTGGTAAGCAAGCCCTTGGTTGTATAATTGAAGAAAAATCCATTGAGTCCATTTATAATAATTTGGGTCTGTAGTATTAATTTCTCTTTCCCAATCATAGGAAAATCCAAGCTGATTAATTTGTCGCTTAAAATTATTAACATTCTCTTCTGTTGTTTGTTTTGGATGGGTTCCTGTTTTGATAGCATATTGTTCTGCTGGAAGCCCAAATGCATCCCAACCCATTGGGTGTAATACATTAAATCCTTTCATGCGTTTAAAACGAGCGACAATATCTGTTGCAACATACCCAAGTGCATGCCCTACATGAAGACCTGAACCTGATGGGTATGGAAACATGTCTAGAACATAGTATTTTGGTTTGTCGTTTTCTGAGGTTTGAAACGTGTTATTTTCTGACCAATACTTCTGCCATTTTGCTTCAATTTCTTTATGGTTATAACTCAAGATTAATAGAACATTTTAATTTGTTTTATCCAGTCTAAGATGATCGCATTTACATCAATAGGCATATCTTCAGTTGCTCCATAAGAATCGCTTCCATATCCAGCGGAACTACCACCTGTTGTAGACGCAAATGTTGATCCGCTTGCAAATGCATTTGTCATCGGACCTCCTACTTCATCATCTTGTAATATTGCACTAGTCTGGATTTTCGCATAGACTTTCTTAGTTTTTGGATCTCTAAATATGATATAAGATTCTTTTGGATTCGCTACAGAACCATAATATGGATCAAAATTAAAATCTTCAAATTGAATTTCTACTTCACAATTTCCGTCAGTTTCGGGAGGTAAAATTTCAAAACCAATAGCCACTAATTCTGATTGTAATGCTTGAATATGTTCAACCATAAATGGATCTTGCACATAATCATTAATAAACTCTTCAATCTGATTAGTTTGGCTAAGCTTAACTTTCTTTCTTCTAAACTGTCCTTCTAAATCAGAAGTAAAAACAATTAACAGTAAAAATGCTAACAAATATGTAAATCTCTCTAATTTCATTTTAATCTCCTATTCTGACGCAATTATATTGCGCAACCCGTTAATCCCCTCTTTTTATAATAATCTTGATGATAATCTTCTGCGCTATAAAAATTACTTGCTGATTCGACTTCTGTCACTATTTTATTTGCAAATTTTCCAGATTCATTAATTTCGTTGATTGTTTCTTCAGCTAATTTTTTCTCCTCAGCATTGTTATAAAATATTGCAGAACGATATTGAGTCCCAACATCAGGTCCTTGTCTATTTAATGTTGTAGGATCATGTAGTTTAAAAAAAGCGTCCAAAAGCTGTTTATACGATACAGTTTTTGAATCATAAACAACTTCAACAGCTTCTGCGTGACCTGTAATGCCAGTACATACAAGCTCATAAGAAGGATCTTTAACTTTTCCACCTGTATATCCAACAGTTGTTGATACAACGCCATCTAAGCTTTGAAATGTAGATTCTACTCCCCAAAAACATCCAGCAGCAAAGAACGCTCTATCATGATTATTATTTTCTTGTGCCATAATTGTGCTAAATAAACTAACTGAAAATAATAAAAAAATATATAAACTACTATTTCTTGTAATCATAATATATCCATGCTCCAATTAACCCAAGAGGAATCGATACAATTCCACCAATAACGGGTATTAAAAACGATGCAAAAAAAATACTTATCCCTACTAATAATGAATTTAATATTCTCATTGAGAATCATCATTATCTGATTCTTCATAATTAAATTGAACTCTAATCCAATCTAAAGAAGTTCTCCCAGCAGAATCGCTTACCCATGCTTTAACAATAAAAACATTGTCGGATGATTCGCTACAATATTCACTACAAAAGCCCGTAAAATCAAATGTATAATCAATATCATATTCAGTAGGCATCAAACCACCAATAGGACTATCAAAAAAATATTCAGAAAGTATTTCTGTGTCACCAATTTCAAGGAAAATACCTTCGATAGCAAAATCGTCTGTGGCGCTTATATCAAAGCTGATTGATTGCCCTGATGCATAAATTGAATCTGTTTCAGGAGAATTAATTACAATCTCTGGTGGTAGCATATCATACGATGACGTTGGTGAAGAAATAATAGTTTTCACATCTTCATCACATGATAAAACAAAAAAGAAAATACCAAGATATATCATAATTTTTTTCATCTTGCTGTCCTTGCTTGGTTAAATCTTAATGAAAATATTGATGCTACAATTAATGCTATAATAGTATGACCTAGAATTAGGTATACAAAATTGGTAAAAAATCCTAGATAAACAAATACAAGGACGGCACATGCTCGGACAACTTCTATATTATTGGCATAGCGTTTTCCATCAAGCAATAGTGCATTTGATATTGCTAACGTTGATACAAGAATTGCAACACCTGCCATTTCTTGGTAGCTAAACTTATCAACATTAAACAACATTAATATTGTGAGTCCATTAATCATTGTAAATTGGAAAAAAGCAAAAATCTTCTCTGTTTTTGTAATTTCTGGATCATATTTTTCAAAGTTATTTAAATCATTTTTATCTACAGGATATCTGTCTTTAACATCATCTGGTCTCCATGCAGGCGGAGAAAACCATACACGTATTTTATCTTTCCATTTCTTAGTATGGTAAGAGTCTAAAATCATTTGATAAAAAACTTCAATATTAGCCCATAAGGGATTAAATGTTTTTAAAGGTTTAACTGTGCCATATACAGGCTTTAAATCGTCTCTTTCATCAATATATGTTCCAAATATGCGATCCCAAATAATGAAGACTCCTCCATAATTAGCATCTAAGTAATCATCGTTCTGCGCATGATGAATTCTGTGATTTGATGGAGTAATAAAGATATATTCTAAAACCCCTAGTTTTCCAATATGCTCTGTATGGACCCAGAACTGATAAATCAAATTAATTCCTGCAACTGTTACAAAAACATTAGGTGGAATCCCTACAAGAAACATTGGAAGAAAAAATATCCATTTCCATAGAAATCCAGTGCTGGTTTGTCTCATTGCAGTTGATAAATTAAATTCTTCCCCATGGTGATGTACAACATGTGTTGCCCAAAATACTTTTATTTCATGATGCAAGCGATGCATCCAATAATAACATAGATCATACATAAAGAAAGCTGTAACCCAAACCCAAGTTTCCGTTGAGTTTAATAAGCTCAGATTAAATTCTTCGGCAACATATGTATATACCACATACTGGAACCCAAGACCAAGCAAAGGAACAAATCTGCTAATTAATCCCAATGACATGCTTGCTAATGCATCGTTTATTCTGTAATTGTTTTCTTTCTTAATAAGACCATATACAAATTCAATACCGACTAACAGCATGAAAAAAGGAATCGCATAAGTAATTAATGGGGAGCTGTCTTGACTAAACATATGGAATTAATTTAATAATTTTTTTGTATAGAAACCAAAAAGTCTCTCAGTGAATATATCTACTCACTTGAAGAGACTCTTGGTTGACTACCTACAAACTTATAAACAGAGATAAATAATTGTCAATGTCTATTTAGTTCATTAAGTATACTTTTTAGTTCATTTCGAACTTCTTCAAGAACGGATTTGTCACGATCTTGAACTTTTCTTACCCTTATATCTTCATTAGAAGATCGTTTTAATTCTTCAATTGCACCTTTTATGGTAAATTTTTTCTCATAAAGCAATTCTTTAATATTTAAAATTATTGAAATATCATTCTTTTTGTAGATACGATTGCCTGCTCTATTTTTTGATGGGTTTAAAGATGGAAATTCACTCTCCCAATACCTTAATACATAAGGTTTAAGTTCGGTCAGTTCACTTACTTCTTTAATACTATAATATAGTTTTGAATCTGATTCACGCATTACTTTAACTGCTTAAATTATTACTTTAACTTTATGATATAAATTAAATATTAAAGTAATACTTTAACAGAATATTTTAAAGAATTTTGTCAGAATCGGTGTAATCTATGTCATGAGCTATTGCAACTTCTTTATTTGTAAGAAAGCCTTTATGGGTATTTAACCCCATTATTAACTCATTATCTCCTCTTACACCATTATTATTTGCTAATCGCAATATAAAGGGCCTTGTTGCCTCATTTAGTGCGTTTGTTGCAGTGAATGGCACTGCGGAAGGAATATTTTTTACACAGTAGTGAATAATATTATCAACATCATAAGTGGGATTATCATGCGTCGTTGGTTTTGAAGTCTCAAAACATCCTCCCTGATCAATAGACACATCAGATAAAATACTCTTTGATTGCATTAACTTTAACATCTCTTTTGTGACAAGGGTTGGAGGTTTTGCGCCTGCAGTTAATACAGCTCCTATTACAATATCCATTTTAGGAAGAAGGTTGTTAATTGTTTCAGAAGTTGATATTAAAGCATCTACCTGAGGATATTTTGCTTTTATATCACTTAAACGTGATTCATTAATATCAAGAATTGTAGTATTTGCACCTAAACCAACACTCATCTGCAATGCATTTATTCCAACAATTCCTGCTCCTAATATTAAGACATTCGCTGGATCAGCAAGCGAAGTTCCTGATATAAGCTTTCCTTTGCCTTGATTATTCTTTTTTAAAAGTGAAATACAGTCTAAAAGCGATAATCTACCTGCAATTTCACTCATAGGTTTTAACATTGGCAATTCTCCATTAACATCAACTGTTTCATAGGCAATTGCAGTAACATTATGCTCAAGAAGTTTTTCTGTCAATTCTTTTGAAGAGCTTAAATGTAGATAGGTAAAAATGGTTTTATTTTTAAGGAGTTCTACCTCCTTAAATGATGGCTCTTTTACTTTGACAATTAGCTCTGCTGTGTCAAAAATATCTTCAGGATTATTTAGTATAGAACAACCTATTTCTTCATAATCAGCGTTTTCATATCCACTATCTGATCCTGCGCCATCTTGAATGAATAATTCGTGGCCATTTTCAATAAGAAGTTGAGCAGTTTCAGGATTTATACCAACACGATATTCTTGTGGAATAATTTCTTTTGGCACACCAATTTTCATGAAGATTTACCTTTTCTTTTATTCAGGTTTTTCTTTAAGGCGTTTTATGCTAAAGTTTAGACGACCTTGTTTATCAATCTCAAATAATTTTACTTGAACTTTATCGCCAACAGAAACAACATCCTCTACCTTATTTACTCTTTTCCAGTCGAGTTCTGAAATGTGCACTAACCCTTCTCTTCCAGGTGCAAATTCAACAAAAGCACCAAAATCAAGTATCTTGGTTACTTTGCCATCGAATACAGATCCAACCTTAGGGTCTTCAACAATCGCTTTAATCATCGTGACTGCAGTATCTAATTTTGATTTATCTGAAGAAGATACGCTTACCACTCCATCATCATCAATATTGACAACACATTCAGTTTGTTCTTGAATTGCTTTAATATTCTTTCCTCCAGGACCAATTAATCCACCAATTTTCTCTTTATCAATTGAAAAAGATACAATCTGAGGTGCATATGGTGACAATTCACTTGGAGAATCTAATGCTTTATTCATCTCATCTAGTATGTGCAATCTGCCTTTGTTTGCTTGTTTTAACGCATCTGATAGTATTTCCATAGATAATCCAGGCACTTTTAAGTCTAGTTGGATAGCGCTAATACCGTCTTTTGTACCAGCAACTTTAAAATCCATATCTCCTAGAAAGTCTTCTGTGCCTAAGATGTCACTTAGAACAGCATATTTATCATTTTCTGTAATTAAGCCCATAGCAATTCCTGCTACATGTTCTTTAATTGGAACACCAGCACACATTAGTGCTAAAGATCCACCACAAACAGATGCCATAGAGGAAGATCCGTTTGATTCTGTAATCTCAGATACAAGTCTTATTGTATAAGGAAATTCTTCTTCAGAAGGTAGAATTGGTTTTAATGATCTTTCAGCTAAATGACCATGTCCCACTTCTCTTCTGCTTGTGAATCCAATTCTTCCTGTCTCTCCTACACAATATGGTGGGAAATTATAGTGAAGCATAAATGATTTTTTATAATCACTATCCATTGAATCAATAATTTGTTGATCTCTGCTTGTTCCTAACGTTGTGGTAGCAATTGCTTGTGTTTCTCCTCTAGTAAACAACACTGAACCATGAACTCTAGGAAGAATATCAGGTACAATAGTAATTTGTCTAACATCATCAAGGCCTCTTCCATCAATTCTTACCTTTTTATCTAATACTGTTTTTCTAACAGCATTTTTGAACATATTTTTAACAAAAGCTTTGACTTCTGGGTATAGAATTTCATCTTCTACATATGGCTCTGTTGCTTCTTTTTCTATTTCATTGTAAGCATCATCTCTTTCTTGTTTGGATGAAATATCAAAAAGCTTATCAATTTTAGATAAATAAGCATCATTAAGAGATTTTTCAATTTCGTCACTTAATATTTTTGAGTCATCAATTTCATAAGAATTATCAAATTGATCTTCAAATTCTAGCTGCAAATCAACAATATCATTGATTCCAGCAATTGCAAAATCTAATGCATCCAAAATAACTTGTTCAGGAACAAAATTTGATCCACCTTCAATCATGCAAATTTTATCTTTTTTCCCTGAAACCATCAAATCTAAATCAGATATTTCCATCTCTTCTTTAGTTGGATTTAATACATATTTTCCATCAACAAATCCAACTCTCACTGATGCTACTGGACCGTCAAATGGCACAGGAGACAATAATAGCGCTGCTGAAGCACCAATTGCTGCAATTGTATCTGGGTTATTTACACCATCACTTGATAATGTGGTTAACATAATTTGTAATTCATGTCTATAATTTTTTGGCATTAAAGGTCTTAATGGCCTATCTGTAAGCCTAGAGATTAAAACTTCATTATCAGTTGGTTTTGCTTCTCTTTTAAAGAAGCCTCCAGGAATCTTTCCTCCAGCATAGTGTTTTTCTCTATATTCTACTTGCATTGGTAAGAAATCTATTCCTTCTCTAGGTTCTTTTGAACAATTAGCGCATGCTAATAGTGTTGTTTCGCCATAAGTTACCACCACGGCACCTCCAGACTGTCTTGCAATCTGACCGGATTCTATTGTTAGCTTTTTACCAGCTATTTCTTTTTCTACTTTTATCATTATTTTTCTTTCTTCTTTCTTCTTTATTATAATCCTCTTATTGACAGTTTTTCTATTAATTGTTTATAACTATCAATATTTCTTTTCTGTAAATATTTCAGAAGTTTCTTCCTCTGAGATACTAACTTAACCAAACCATGCTTAGAATGAACATCTTTTTTGTTCTTTTTCACATGATCTGTTAATGATCTAATACGGTCGGTAAGAAGCGCAATTTGAGCTTCACTACTACCTGTATTTTTCTCATCAAGACCAATGTCTTGAATAAGTTTACTTGTTTCTTTACTATACTTCATATTTCTCCTTAAAAGAATCTATTAATTTAATACATACATCTTCATCTTTTTTAATTTGTTCAACCAACTTGTCTTGGTTATCAAATTTTATTTCATCTCTAATTTTTAACAAAAATTCGATGTAAAAATTTTTATCATATAAGTCGCTGAATTTATTAGATAATATGTGAACTTCCATAACAAATTTTTTTTCATTAAAAGTCGGTCTAAATCCAATATTACACATACCAAAAAACAACTCATTATCTAGTGTTACTTTTGAAAAATATACTCCCTGCTGTGGAAGAACTTGATTTTTGTTAAAAGGAATAAAATTAGCAGTTGGATAACTTAATAACCTTCCTCGATGAGAACCGTGAACGGTATTTGCTTCAAACCCATAAAATCTTCCAAGCAGCGATGGGATATTATCTAATTTCCCATCTTGTATTAATTTTCTTATTATTGTGCTAGAAATTGCTTTTTCTTTAATTTTTCTTACCTCTGGAATAAAAAGATCAATATTATTTTTATCACAGAAATCCGTAATAAACTCTATATCCCCTTCCTTGTTGAATCCAAAATGATGATTAGTTCCAACTGCAATTAATTTTGGATTAAATATGTCTTTAATAATATTAATTGCAAATTCTGCAGCAGTTACCTTAGAAAATTGTTCTGTAAAAGGAATAACAAGCACTTTATCAACACCCATTTTTTCTAATGAATTTAATTTTGATTCAACGCTTTGGATATTGATTGGTTTATTTTCATTTCTAAGCACATAATAGGGATTCGGATCAAATGTAATAACGCAAGATGGAATATTATGTTTTTTGCCAAATTCAACTATATGACTGATAATATCTTGATGTCCTAAATGAATTCCATCATAATTTCCAACAGTAATAACCGATTCTTTCAATGGTTGTATATCTTTCAATGATCTTATGATTTCCATTTTTCCTCAAATTTTTCTACTGTTAATGATTCATCAATATTGAAAGGGCCTACTTTTGTTCTTGTCAATTCAGTCAAATGCCCTACTGTACCAATTTTTTCACAAATTTCTTCTGCTAAAACCCTAATATATGTTCCTGAAGAACACTCAACATCAATTAACAATTTATCATTCCCATTCCACGAACATGAAAGATATTTAATTTCAATTTCTTTAGGTTTTCTTTCTACAGAAATATTTTTTCTAGCTAATTTATACAATCTAACACCATCTACTTTTCTAGCTGAATACATAGGAGGTTTTTGCATATGTTTTCCAATAAAAGAATTTGCCAATTCATTAAAATCAACTTTATCCATATCTGGAATATCTTCTTCTCTTATAACAGAGCCAGTAAGATCTTTTGTATCAGTTTTTTGGCCTACCTTTATGACTCCTGTATATTTTTTATCATACTCTATAATTTCTGATAATTTTTTGGTTGATTTCCCTATTCCAAGCACTAACACGCCATCTGCAAAAGGGTCTAAAGTTCCAGAATGACCTACTTTTTCAGATGTAATCTTTTTGATTTGTTTTACAACGCTAAATGAGGTGCAAGTTTTTGGTTTATACAGATTATAAATCATTTAATTAATTTTATTTATCAGCTTATTTATTTTTTCAAATTCCTCAAATGAGTTATCATATATAAACTTTAACGTAGGCATAAATTTTAACTTAATTTGACTTGCAATATGTTTTCGAAAAATAGGAACCATTTCATTTAATTCTTTATCAATCAATTCAATATCTTTAGCTGGATTGATGATGCTATAAAATATATTTGCATGTTTTAAATCTGCAGTCATTTTAATAGAAGAAAATGTTAGAAACCCATATTTTCTCAAATCAATATCTTTTGATAAAATTTGGTTAATAATTTTCAAGAGCTCTTGTTCAACTCTTTCTACTCTAGAAAATGGTTTCGTATTCACTTTTAAGATAGTTTTCTTTTAATCTCATTAATCTTATATGCGACAATTTTATCTCCAGGAAGATATTTCTTGATGCCTTCAACACCAATACCGCATTCTAATCCTGCCTCTACAGTATTGACATCATCTTTAAAGCGTTTCAATGATGATATTTTTCCTTCATTAAGAATCTCTTCTTCTTCTCTAATAATTCTTACAAGAGAATCACGAGTTATACTGCCGCTTTCCACTTGAGACCCTGCAATAAAACCAATTTTTGGAATTTTAAATGCTTCTTTAACAATTGCTTCTCCAATTATCTCTTCAACAAGATCTGGCTTTAATAAACCTTCAACCGCAAGCTTTATATCTTCTACCGCTTGATAGATAATATTATAAGATCTTATCTCTACATTGCTTTGATTTGCCTGTAATCGAGTATTTGAAGGTATTTGAACATTAAAACCTAATACAACAGCATTAGATGCTTCTGCAAGCAATACATCAGATTCCGTAACATTTCCAACACCCTTATGAACAATATCAATACCTACTTCATCATTCTTTATTTTTTCTAAACTTTCAGTTAACGCTTCGATAGAACCGTCAGAATCTGCCTTTATAATAATGTTAAGATTATTGACATCTCCTTCTTTAATTTGAGCTGAAATAGAGTCTAAAGTATTCTTTTTAACAGTTGATAATTCTATTTCTCTTTTAATTCTTTGTCTTTCGCTAGCAATTTTCTTCAAATCAGATTCATTTTCAACTTCTGCAAAAATATCCCCAGACTGAGGAACTTGATCAAATCCAAGAATTTGGACTGGAGATGATGGCCCAGCAGTTTGAACACGATCATTTCTTTCATTCATAATTGCTCTTACTTTTCCTGGAAAATTATTACACATAAATGGAGCGCCCACCTTCACTGTGCCTTTTTGTACTAAAATAGTAGCAACTGGACCCAATCCTTTATCTAGTCTTGAATCAATAACGATACCTTTAGATAAAATCTCTGAATTAGCCTTTAAATCAAGAACTTCAGACTCAAGAAGAATTGCTTCCATTAAACCATCAATTCCTTCTCCTGATTTAGCAGAAGTGTGAATACATTGTATTTTTCCTCCCCAATCTTCTACCAATACATCTTTTTCTGATAATTCTCTTTTAACTTTATCTATATCTGATTCTGGTTTATCAATTTTATTAATAGCAACTATAATAGGGACTTCAGCTGCTTTAGCATGGTTAATTGCTTCTATAGTCTGTGGCATAACACTATCATCTGCTGCAACAACAAGAATTACAATATCTGTAGATTTAGCTCCTCGTGCTCTCATTGCTGTGAAAGCTTCGTGTCCTGGAGTATCTAAAAATGTAATTTTATTATCATTATAATTCACCTGATATGCACCAATTCTTTGAGTAATTCCACCAGATTCACCTGCTACAACATTTGTCTCTCTTATGTAGTCAAGAATAGATGTTTTACCATGATCCACATGCCCCATAATTGTAACAACAGGAGGACGACTGGAAGCATTCTTTAATTCTTCTTCTGAATGTGTAGTTACAAATAAATCATCTACAACTTCTTCAGCTTTACTTATTTCAACTCCATATTCTTCCGCAATTAATTCAATAATTTCCCACTCTAATCGTTGATTAACTGTTGCTAAATAACCCATTTGTAAACATTTTGCAATAATATCACTTGGGTTAACATCAAGAACTTTTGCAATCTCGTCTACACTAGCATACTCTGCTAATTGGATAACTCTTTTTTCACCATCTAAATCTGAATCTGTTTCCTTTTTAGATTTTTTGTGAACTTTTTTCTTTCGACTAGATTCAATTTCTGCTAAAGTTTGTTTTAATCTTTTTTCTGCAGAGGCATCAGTTTTTACTTCAGATTTTTTCTGGCTTTTCTTTTTTTTGTCTTTTTTAGGAGCAAGATCTGTTAGAGTAATTTTTCTTAATTTTTTCTTAGGTTCAGCTTTTTTTGTCTCTTTTTTCTCTTTTGATTCAGATTTTTTTGTATCCTTTTTATCTACAGTTTCCTTTTTTTCATCTTTAACAGATAAAATCTTAAACTTCTTAACTGTTTTAGTTTCCATTTTAACTTTAGAATCATGAATCTCTTTACGCACCTGTTCTTTTCTATCTCTTTCAGCAGATTGTCTATCTTTTGCAAATTCAGTATAAACTAACTGTTGAGTCTTTCCATCAATTGGAGACATAGGACTTGTCGCTGATATATTTTTTGACTTTAGAAAATCTAAAATATCAGTATGTGATATATTTAGCTCTTTAGCTAAATCAAAGACTCTTTTTGAATCACTCATTAATCATTTTCCTCAACTGGAGGTTCTTCTACAGGTGTTTCCTCTTCTCTTCAACTGGAGCTTCTTCTACAGGTTCTTCTGCAGGTGTTTCCTCTTCAACTGGAGCTTCTTCTACAGGTTCTTCTGCAGGTGTTTCCTCTTCAACTGGAGCTTCTTCTACAGGTTCTTCTTCAGCTGGTTTATTTTCATCTATAAATGCATCAACTGCTATACTTATAGAGTTTATTTCTTCAGTAGAAAGTTCTAAGTCATCAACTAAAACTTTCTTTTTTGCTGATAAATAATCTGATATAGAAAGAATACCAACTGTTTCTAGTTTTTTGATTACTCCTTTTTTAATTCCACTTAAAGTGTCTATACCAGTTTTTTGATAGAGTAAAATTTCTTCATATTCTTTCTCCGTATATGCATCAATAGTATATCCTGTAAGTTTAGCAGCTAAATTAATATTTACACCGCTTCTACCAACAGCTGTATCTAAATCACCTTCATTAAAGATGGCAATACAATAGCTTCTATCATCATCGATATATAAGTCTATTGGTTTTGCTGGAGATAATGCTCTTGTAATAAATATTTCAGATTTGTCAGAGAAATTAACAATATCTATTTTTTCATTATTGAGCTCTCTAACGATAGATTGAATACGGCTTCCTCTCATTCCGACACAAGCACCCACAGCATCAATTCTCTTATCCACAGAATGAACAATAATTTTGCTTCTTTCTCCAGGCTTTCTTGCAATACCTTTAATCTCGATAATTCCATCTTCAATCTCAGGCACTTCCATTTCAAATAATTTATATAGAAATAAATCGTCGCTTCTAGAAATGATAATATCTGGACCTTTTGTCGTTACATCGACTGATTTAATAAGAGCTCTAATAGTGTCTCCTCTTCTAAATCTTTCAGAATATATTTGCTCATTTCTTGGCATTCTTAATTCAGTATGCTCAATATTAACAAAAGTATTCTCTCTATGAACTTGATGAACAGTTCCTATTACGACCTCACCAATTCTTTGGACATAATCTTCATAGATATATTGTTGCTGTACTTCTCTTGTTCTTTTATTTAAAAACTGTCTAGCGTTTGCAATTAATCTTCTACCAAATCTTGCAGGATCAATCACTTCAACAAATGTATCTCCAACTTTTAAATCAGAAAGTTCTGGTTCAAGTTCTAAAGCTCTTTCAAGAGTAATTTCAAAATGATCATCATCGACATGATCCACAATAATTTTTTCAGCATAAATTTCTATTTCGCCCTTATCAAGATTTACAATAACACTACAATTTTCTGAGTCTCCTGTTTCTTTATCAATAATAAATAAGAATAACTCTTCTATTATAGTACCTAGCTCAGAACGTTCTATGTTCTTCTCTCGAGCAATTTCTAGAAAAATATCAATCAAATCTCTATTTATCATATACCATCCTTATATTTTATTGTAACAAAAATGGGCCGTAGCCCATTCAAAAATACCATTGGAATATATTTATTAAAATCCGTTTAAACAAGAAACTTAGTTGAGAGATAGAGCCATTCCATATGTATGCTCAAACATCTCTTGATAAGCACTACTTTCAAGAGTAATATTGTCTAATATTTCTAAAGCATCTTCTTTGTTATTATCAAGAATCATACGTTTTGCTTTGAGGATAGAGATATAATTTTTTTCTGTTTTAGATGTTGCATGTTTTTGTGCTGAATCAAATAAGCTTATTGCTTTGCTTGAAGTATCTTCCATTTGAGCCAACATAATATATGCTTCTGTTTTTAAATTAGGATAATCAAGTTTTTTAACTGATTCTTTTAATAAAACTGATGATTTATTTAGATCATTACCAACAAATGCAATTCTTCCAAGATAAAACTTTGCATGATTTGCTGCTTTTGTTCCCTTATGGTCTTCAATAATCATTGATAATTGTAATTCTGCATTATCAAAATCTCCTTTTTCAAAATAAATCATTGCGTTGCTTAATGCAGTGTCTGACTCGAGGTTTTGCGATGGTCTAGACACTTCCCAAGCTTGCCATGTTACAAGAAACACTATAATAAATAGAACAGCAGGAGTTAATATAACCTTATCGAGTTTAGTATATTCTGATCTTTCTCTATAACTGACTTTAATTGGTGTAGTTAAAAAATTTAATATTTTTTCTTTCATATCTATCTTATTTCCAATAATTAAATAGTTTATACAATTTTGGCTTAATTTTAGATGACAATTTACTACTAGAAACTGTTTTTGTTATATCTTTTCTTAATTCCTTTTGTGTCTCTATATCAAGCTTGGAAAAATCTTCACAATCTGTGGAACAACAGGCACTATATTTTGTTGCACACTCTTCACACTGAATAAATAGAATATGACATGCGTCATTTGCACAATTTGTATGAGAATCTGCTTTTTCTCCACATTGATGACATTTACCAATGATATCTTCAGTAATACGTTCTCCTAAACGATGATCAAACACAAAGTTTTTACCAATAAACTTTGAAGATAACCCTTCTTTTTTAATATCATGCGCATATTGAATAATGCCACCATTAAGTTGATACACTTCTTTAAATCCTTGTTTTAATAGATAAGAACTTGCTTTTTCACATCGAATGCCACCTGTGCAGTACAAATGAAGCTTTTTATCTTTTTTATCAGCTAATAATTTTACTATTTCAGGAAGTAATTCCTTTGATCTATCAACATCTGGAGTGATTGCTCCTTCAAATTTACCCACTTCACTTTCATAATAATTACGAATATCGACTACAATAGAGTCTTTATCTTCGATAGACTGATTAAATTCTTTCGCAGTTAAATGTTTTCCAACCTTACTCATATCGTAAGTATCTTTTGAAATGTTGTATGCAACAATTTCTTCTTTTACTTTAATAGTTAGCTTAATAAACGAAATTCCTTCTTGAACTGCTCTTTTGAGCTTAATTCCAGTTAAAAATGATAGCGTACTAATATAGTCTTCAAAATCATTCCATTTGTGCTCAGGAATACTGATTTGTGCGTTAATTCCTTCTGAAGAAACATATATCCTACCTAAAATATTTAAATTTGATAAATTTTGGTATAATGTATCTCGTAATTCTTCTGGATTATCAATTTCACAATAACGATAAAAAGAACATGTAATACGCTTAAATGACTCTTTTTCAAGGTCTTTATTTAGCTCAATTTTTGATTTTTTATTAAACATGGCTGAATTTTATTAGAAAATGCTCTTAACATCAAATAATTTGTTAACACCATCTTTATAAAGAGCATATTGAAATCCCTTCTGGATAGATGCATACCCAATACTTCCATCTTTTCCTAATGCAATATATCCAACCTGTAACTTGGTTTTTCCACCTTCTTGTTTAATAATACGATCAACTGCTTCATTACAAGCTTCCATTGCAGAATAGCCTTGACGCATTAATTCAACTACTAAGAAGCTACCACATGTTTTCATTACCAATTCTCCAACACCGGTTGCTCCAGCAGCGCCTACTTCATTGTCAACATACATACCTGCGCCAATAATAGGACTATCTCCTACACGTCCATGGAGTTTATATGCTAGTCCGCTTGTAGTACATGCTCCAGATAAATTTCCTTCATTATCTTGTGCTAACGATGTGATAGTATCGTGATCGTCATTTGGCCCCCAAGATTCTTTAATGCGATTATTTTTCTTCCACTCTAACCAACCTTTTCTTGATTCTTCAGTGAGAAGGTTTTCTCGTTTAAATCCATTTTTTAAAGCAAATTTTAGAGCCCCTTTTCCTGCAAGCATTACATGATCTGTTTCTTCCATTACTTTTCTTGCAACAGAAATTGGATGTTTAATGTTTTGTAAAAACCCAACAGATCCAGCATTGCCATCCGAATCCATGATACATGCGTCTAAGGTAACATTTCCCTCACTATCTGGTCTACCGCCTAATCCAACAGATTGGTTTTCAGCATCTGCTTCTGTAACACGAACCCCTGCCTCTACTGCATCTAATGCGGATCCATTGTTTTCTAATATTTTTATCGAAGCTTCATTTGCTGGAATTCCATGAGACCATGTTGAGATTACAATAGGGTTATCTTTATTTACTTTCATATCTTTATTTCCCGCTAAAAGAATAGGGCTTACTATACCAGCTGCTCCTACTTTGATAAAATTACGTCGTTTCATTATGTTTTAATTTAGGTATATATAAAAAAAATTTACAAATCAAAGATTTGGCCTCTTTTTGTAACGCCAAAACCATTATTTATGATATTTTTAAATGCATCTGAATTAGAATTCAGAGCAGGATTAGAATGATTTATATGAATAAAGTGAACACCTGATTTATCAATATTATCAAGCAAATTGATTGATTCAATAATAAATGGATGAGGTATCTCAGACATGTCTCTTCCAGGAAGTTCATCAATATCGTAAAAAGTTCCATCAAGCAGGCTGTAGTCATTCTCTTTTACTATTTCTTGAATATTTAATTTCCATTTATCCCATTTATCAATATCAGGGATAAAAACTAAAGATTTATTAGGTCCCTGTATTTTATATCCTACTGTTTCTGAATACTCATCACGATGTGGCACTAAAAATGGTGTAATAGATAATCGCTCGTTTAATTGAACCAACACATTATCATTAATCTTTTGGATTGATATATTATTTAGCTTAATCAATTGATCCCAAGGACCATTTGTTTCTAAAAACTGCTTCATTCTTGGCATTGCATACACAGGAGTCTTTTTTGCTCCCATTACTTCCCTTCCAAGATGAATTAATCCAGTATAATGACCAATATGAGCATGGGTCAAAAAAACACCTTTTAATTCATTATCTGAAACACTATTAAGCTGAGAAGCAAAATCTGGAGTTGCATCAATAATCCATGTTTCGCTTGTTTTTGGATCTACAATAGCAATGCTTGATACTCTTAGATGTTTTTCAGGGTTATCCCATCTTTCTTCACAACACTCTTTTAAACATCCAGCATGTGGAGCTCCACCATCTTGTGCAACACCTAAGACAATTACATGAGGATTAGAACTATAGTTAGTTGCAAAAAGAAATAATGAAAAAAGTAATAAAAAAGCTATTAGGTATTTTTTATTCAAAATTAACCGTTATACATAGCATCAATTTCAGCTGCATGCTTTTCAGTAACGACTTTGCGCTTAATAGATAACTTAGGAGTTAATTCTCCTGCATCTACAGTCCACTCTTGAGGAATAAGGGTAATTTTTCTAATAGATTCATAGCGTGAAAATTTTGTCATAGCCTCTTCTACGATAGCATTATACATTTCATAGACTTTTGGATCTGAACATAATGCTTCCCAATTGCTTGATTCAATCCCATTGCTTTCTGCCCAAGGAATTAGATTTTCTCTACTTGGAACAACAAGAGCAGAAATGAAATTACGATCATCTCCAATTGCTAAACATTGTTCAACATATTTGTTTGATGTTAAGGTTACTTCCATTGGTTGAGGTGCAACATTTTTACCACCAGAAGTAACAATTAAGCTTTTCTTTCTATCGGTAATCTTTAATAAACCATCTTCATCAAACATTCCAATATCACCAGAATAAAACCATCCATCTTTATCAATAGCTTCAGCAGTAGCTTCAGGATCTTTATAGTATCCTTTCATAACATTATGTCCACGACACAAAATTTCTCCATCTTCTGCAATTTTAACCTCTACACCTGGAATTGGTTTTCCAACTGTACCATACTTAAAAAATTCAGGATGTCCTACTGTCATAACAGGACTTGTTTCTGTTAATCCATATCCTTCTACAATTGAAATTCCAATACCGCAAAAGAATGATCCAACTTCTGGAGATAATGCAGATCCGCCAGAAGAGGCAGCTGCAACCCTACCGCCTAAGATTGCTCTAAACTTACTTAAAACTAATTTGTCCGCTAAATTCCACTGTAATCCAAGGAAGAATGGTAATTTTGCATCTCTTTGAAAATATGGTGCTGCTTTCAATCCAACATTAATTGCCCAATTAGCAAGCACTTTCTTTATTCCGGTAGCTGATTCAACGCCTTCCATAATTTTTGCATGAATCTTTTCAAAAATTCTTGGAACAGCAGTCAGAAACGTTGGTCTAACTTCCTGTATATTAGGAACAACAAAACTCATATCTGGTAAATTTTCTGCATAATAAATTTGCATCCCTGCATTAAAACAACCGTAATGTCCACCCACTCTTTCAAAACTATGTGCAACTGGAAGAAAAGATAAAAATGCTTTTTCCGTCATATTATATTTCTCTTGGATAAGATCAATTAATTCTCCAATAGATAACAAGTTTCTACAAACGTTATCGTGAGTTAGCATTACTCCTTTTGGAAGACCAGTTGTTCCACTCGTATATATTAAGGTTAATAAATCGCTAGGTTGAACAGTTTGCGATATTGCTTTAATATCATGAGAAGTATTATTTAAAGATACTACTGCTGAAAAATGAGTGGCATGTTCACCAGAATAACTTTCATCCATAATAATAATTTTATTTAAATGACATTCATCATCACTTAATAAAGGTAAAATTTTATCTAATTGTTCCTTGTCTTTGACAATCGCAATTTTACTTTCGGAATGCTTTACAACATATTGTGCTTGTTCAGGGATGAGAGTTGGATAAACTGGAACAGAAACGGCACGAATGTGTGCAATAGCAAAGTCAGAAGTACACCATTCAGGAGAATTTGTTCCAATAATTGCTACTTTATCATGTTCATTAATTCCAAGATTCTTTAAACCGTTTGCAAAACCTTCTACACGTTCTTGTAATTCACCAAATGTCTGTCCTTTCCATTGGCCATCTTTTTTAACAAAATATGTTTCAATATCTCGATTTTCAGAAACAACTTTTTGAAACATTTGAGGAATAGTTGTAAATGTAGCTTCTACTCCTTTATATCCTGGATGTGAATTATTGCTCATGATTATATCATTGACAAAATAACTACTTTAAACCAAATTAGTCAATTGTTTTTGCCGGGGTGGCGGAATTGGTAGACGCGCTGGTCTCAAACACCAGTGAGGATTTCCTCATGTCGGTTCGAGCCCGACCCTCGGTACAAAAAAAAGGGCTTTTTTTAAAGCCCTTTTTTCTAATTATGTTATCTTTTTTAGATTATTTCTTTTCTTCCTCTGGTGGGAAAACTTTATCATTTAACTTCTTAACAGATTTCTTTAAATCAGAAATATCTCTTCTAGTTCTACGTTTTTCTTTATCAAAGTTATCTTCTAACCCTTCAAGATCACGTTCAACATTTTTAATTTTCTTACCTAAATCACGTTCAACTCTTTTAATCTCATAAGCTAAGTCATCTATAAGACTTCCAAGAGAGTCTGCTTTAGCATAAATTAATTTTGTATTTGCAAGAATCATTTGTCTTCCTTCAGCAATTTTTTTGCCTTGACCAATATTGTCAAGTTCGACATTTTTAACTCTTGTTCTAAATTCTGTATTTACTTGATCAACATGTTGTTCACGATCTTCTTGCAATCTTTCCATTTCGGCCATAGCAACATTATATTGAAATAAAGAACCTGCAACAGCAGCAGCAAGAAATAAAACAACAACGCTTAGTACTTTTTCTGTATTTGATAACATATATTATCCCTTTCTTTTTTTGAGACAATTGAAACTAATCAATGAAAATTCAATATGAAAACTTTTTTTTCATTAATTTGGAATTTTTCCAATTCGAGATAATCTCGGGATATAATTGTCTAAATTAATTGAAAACCATGTAATAATAGGTTGTCCAAGAATGTGACTTCTTGGAACAAATCCCCAAAATCGTGAATCTTCACTATTGTCTCTATTGTCTCCCATCATCCAAAAATAATCTTGTGTTAATGTATATGTGTTTACTTCATTAATTGGCTTATCATTAATATATAGATACTTTATAAATTCTTCGGTAATCATTGGAGACCATGGTGTTATTAAAGTAGCGCCTTCGCTTGGCACATAATCTCTATAAACACTTTTATCACTAGTTCTTCTATAGATATCTCTTGGGCTCATATTGGTAAAAGTCAATGTATTGTTCTCGTAAATAAGTTCTACTTTGTTATCTTCATACAACAATAATGGAAGAATTAATTTCCAATTCATGTTTTGATCTAATGTGAAAGTATCTCCTTTTTTCGGAACAATAATTTCAGGATACTGATCTTTATTTCCTTCTACTCCAAGAAATATATCTGGATCAACAATTGCTTTTGAAAATTCTTTTGCAATAAACTTTCCTCCATCTGGCAATGGAACAATTTCTCCATTTACATAAGTATCTTGGTCATCAATCTTAATTGAATCACCCGCAATTGCAATACAGCGTTTTACATATTTATATACTGGATCTCTAGGGTATTCAAAAACTACCACATCTCCTCTTTCAACCTCTTTAAACGCTGGAAAACGATATTCAGGTAAAAATGTTGGAATGCTAATAGCGGTAAAAGGCACCCATATTTTCTCTGGCACTTTCATTCCATAGATATAGCGACTTCCAATAAGAAAATCACCTTTCAGAATATTTTCTTCCATACTACTTGTTGGAACAATATAAGCTTCTACTACTGTTTCTTTTAAAAACAAAATAATAAGAATGAGTGCTAATAATGATTTTGCTTCTGCTATAAATCTATTCATTTACTCACCATACTGGAAATAGGTTCAAATGTTTGACGATGTATTTTTGTAAAAGAAAATTTTTCTAGAGCTGTGCGATGCTTTGTTGTTCCATAACCTTTATTATTTAAAAAATCATACATAGGATAAATATAGTGAAATGAACGCATAATTTCATCTCTAGTAACTTTTGCAATAATTGAAGCGGCCATAATAGATGGAATTTTTTGATCTCCTTTGATAACTCCTTCATTTGGAATAGAAATGTCTAGTGAAAATCCATCTACCATTATTTTATCTGGTTTTTTTGACAACTCATTAATTGCATCAATCATTGCATGCTCAGATGCAACTTTAATGTTGTAATCATCAATATAATTACTCCACTTAATACCAACCGCAATAGATAGTGCATTATCCATTATATCATTATACAAGGCTTGTCGTTTTAGTTCCGATATTTTTTTAGAATCATTCAATCCTTCAATATCATTATTTAAGATTACAGCAGCTGCAACTACAGGACCTGCTAATGCCCCCCTACCTACTTCATCTACTCCAGCAATTAACATGGAAATAAAATTAATAATAAAATTCATGTTTACTTTTAAAAATATTTTTTAAAATGTTGCCATGTCAAAACAAAGATATGCTTTAATAGTATTTGGAATTATCGGATTTGTTCTTTTATTTGCTGGGGTACATTTTTATGACAGCGTATGGTCCTTTCCAGGAAATTTATTAGGCGAAGACTTTCTAAAGAGTTTCCCAATTGCAAGCATACCGCTTATGGTGTTTGCATTACTGGGAACTGGAATTTATATGACATTTAAATTAGGATTTCCTCAATTAAAACATGTGCTACATGGAATAAGAGTAACACGAGGAGATTATGATGATGTAGAAGATGAAGGAGACTTAAATCATTTTAGAGCTCTTTCTACAGCTTTAGCAGCAACAGTTGGAATTGGAAATATTGCTGGAGTAGCCATTGCAATTTATTATGGTGGGCCTGGAGCATTGTTTTGGATGTGGATCACTGCATTTTTTGGTACAGCATTAAAATATTCAGAATGTACACTTGCATTACAATATCGTGAGACTGATTCGGTGGGCAATACTGCTGGTGGTCCAATGTATACTATTGAAAACGGCTTAGGTCCTAAATGGAGATGGCTTGCCGTAGCTTTTGCATGTTTTGCTATTATTTGTTCATTCTTCACAGGAAATGCAATACAATCCTTTACTTTAACTGACCAACTATACAGTCAATTTCTCCCTCTATTAGGATCAGAAAATTGGCTAATGTCAAAATCTGTTGTTATTGAAGGGATTTTTGAACCTTCTATATTCCAAATAGTTCTTGGTCTTATGATAGCATCTATTGTAGCTATGGTTATTTTAGGAGGAATCAAACGCATTGGTAATGTAACAGGATATCTAGTGCCAATTATGGCTGTTATCTATGTTTTTACTGCTTTATTTATCATCTTAAGCAATCATGATAAGGTTGGTCAATCATTTGGAACAATCTTTAAAATGGCATTTAATCCTCCAGCAGAGATTGCTGGAATAAGTGCAGGTGCTTTTATTGCTTTCTTAAACACAATGATGATGGGTGTAAAACGAGGATTATTCTCTAGTGAAGCTGGACAAGGGTCTGCTGCAATTGCGCACTCTACAGCAAAAACAAAATATTCTGTTAGAGAAGGTGTAGTTGCTCTTTTAGAACCATATATTGATACAATCGTTATATGTACTTTAACTGGCCTAGTAATTATGGTGACTGATTCATGGCACTATACACAATTCTATGGCCAAAGAATCGATACTGCTATTACATCAGATATGTGGATGAATAGTAGCGTACTTACGAGTCATGCTTTTGCTCAGGGAGTTCCTTTTGGAGATAAGATTGTCACATTGGCTGTAGTTCTTTTTGCAATATCTACTGCTATTAGCTGGTCCTTTTATGGTGACAGGGCAACAGAATACCTCTTTGGAACAAAAGCGATTCCATTTTATCGTTATTGTTATGTATTTATGGTGTTTGTTGGAGCTACATTAATGCTTGAGCCTGTATGGATTTTTGGAGATGCTGCACTTGGATTTATGACTTTTCCCAACCTGATTGCAATTATCTTGCTTAGCACAAAACTTAAGTCATTATCTAATACTTATTTCGAAAAACACTAAACCTGAATTTCTTTCTTTAGATGAGCTGCAAATTCATGATAATCTACTTCTAATTTATGTCTTGGAGTGTCAATAAAATCAAAAGTTTTATTTTCTTTTTGATGTTTAATAGCTCTTTGTAGATCAGCGGGAAGTTTCCACTTTCCTTTTAGATATTTTGCTATTAGTTGCGATTGCAAATCTGATAAAGGCCATATACATCCTAAAGGTTGAATTAATCCTACAAACATCAGATTATTAATATTTGGATGAAAACAAAGATTGTATAAGTCAACATCTGTGTTTTCATAATCAGCAATAGATTGATCAAGAAATGGAAAAGTAATCTTATACCCTGTTGCATACATAACATAATCATAAGATTCTTTAGAGCCGTCCTTAAATATAGCCGATGACTCCCTGAAAAAATCTATATCTACTTTTGGAGTAATTTTTCCATGTTTAATAAAATACAACAACTCTGAATTAACCGTAGCATGTGCTTCAAGAATATCATGGTCTGGTTTTTGTAATCCATAATTTTCATAACTCCCTTGTACAAATCGCAATATCAGTTTTTGAAGAAATAACCGAATCCTCTTTGGAATCCATACTGTTTTTGCATAGTATTTATCAGAGGGTATTCCCATTAAAAATTTTGGAATAAAATGATAACCTCTTCTCATGCTAATATGTGTTTTTTTAGCAACCCGACTAACTTCAACAGCAATATCACAAGCAGAATTTCCCCCTCCTACAACTAAGACATTTTTACCTTTAAAAATCTCATTATTTTTAAATTGATGTGAATGCATAATTGTACCATTAAAACTCCCATTATACTTAGGCAATCTAGGGTCCCAATGGTGTCCATTTGCAACAATTAACACATCAAATTCTTCTATTGTATTATCGTTCCCATATTCAATATGCCATTTATTATCTACAGGTTGTGCTTTATAGACTTTTGTATTAAAGCGAATAAATTTCTTTAATGAAAAATGATCTACATACGAATTAAAATACTTTAATAATTGAGGCCCTGATGGATAATCAGGATAATCATCAGGCATCGGAAAATCCAAATATTCAGAAAATTTCTTTGAACTAATAATATGAGTTGTTTTAAATACGCTTGAATGACCAGTTTTGTCTCTATAAACCCAATTTCCACCTATTTGATCACTCATCTCAAAACATGTAATATTAGTAAAACCATTAGCATTAAGATTTTTTAAGACGGTGATTCCAGATGGACCTGCACCAATAACAGCAATTTTACTATCTAGATTAAACAAATTATTTAAGATTTAAATATTTCTTAACATCAGAAACAACGCTCTTCATGATTTTGCTATCATTTTCTAATAACAATCTAACTTTCTCTCTTCCTTGAGCTATTTTTTCTTCTTTATAAGAAAACCAAGAACCTGTTTTGGTAATGATTCCTGCTTCTAAAGCAATATCTAATACGTCTCCACTATAAGATATTCCCTTTCCATACATAATATCGAATTCTGTTGTCTTGAATGGAGGGGCTACTTTGTTTTTTACTACCTTAACACGTGTTCTACTGCCAATCATTTCAGTTCCTGTTTTAATCGCAGCAATTCTTCTTATATCAAGTCTAACAGATGAGTAAAATTTCAAAGCTCTACCGCCAGGAGTGGTTTCAGGATTTCCAAACATTACGCCTATTTTTTCTCTTATCTGGTTGATAAAAATAACGCAAGTATTTGATTTTGCAATTGGTCCAGATAATTTACGTAATGCTTGTGACATTAATCGAGCTTGCAGCCCAACAGTTACGTCACCAATCTGACCTTCTAATTCTTTCATAGGAACTAAAGCAGCTACAGAATCTACTACAACAACATCCAAAGCACCTGTGGTTACTAATCTTTCTAATATATCTAATGCTTGCTCTCCAGAATCTGGTTGAGAAACAAGCAAATCATCAGTATTGCAACCTAAATTCTTTGCATAAACAGGGTCTAATGCATTTTCTGCATCAATAAATGCAGCATTGCCACCATTCTTTTGACATTCGGCAACAACGTGTAGAGCTAATGTAGTTTTTCCAGAAGATTCAGGTCCAAAGACTTCAATTACTCTTCCCTTTGGAACTCCTCCAATACCTAAGGCAACATCTAATGACAAAGATCCTGTTGGGATTGATTCAACATTTAATTTTGTCTCTCCTCCAAGCCTCATAATAGAGCCTTCACCATATTCTTTTGTTATTTCTTTTTCTATTGTTTCGATTGCTTTAAGTTTCTTGTCTGACATCTTTCTTTCCCTATATTTTTAATCTTTTTCTAAAATTTTTCTTAATTCATTTAAACATAACACCACAGTAAGTTCTCGATTAACTTTACGATTTGGTGTCAAATTATACTGCTTAATATAGACATTATTTTTATAAAATATTCCAACAAATATTAAACCAACCGGTTTTTTTTCAGTTCCGCCTGTTGGTCCAGCAATTCCTGTAATGCCAACTCCAATATCGCTATTTAGTTTTTTTGCAATACCAGATGCAAGCTCTGACGCAACTTCTTCACTAACCGCTCCATATTTTTCAAGTATATCATTCTTTACTCCAACAACATCACTTTTAATATCATTATTATAACAAACAACTCCACCATTGAAATAATTTGAACTACCTGAAATTTCTGTAAGCTTAGCACTTAACATACCAGCAGTGCATGACTCAGCAGTTGCAATTGTTAAATTCTTATTTAGCAATTGATCTGCAACAACTTTTTCAATTGTATCGTTATCAAATCCATATACATATTTGCCAATTCTATCTAAAATTCTTTCTTCTAAATCTTTTATTGCAACTTCATTTTCTGAAGTTAATCGAATATCAACTCCTAACATTCTATGAGGTAAAAATGCAACATCACAATCGTTTGATTTTTCAATTAAATCAGTAATTTTTTCTTGAAGAATTGATTCAGGTATTGCTGTTGTACGAATTGTTTTACAAACAATTTTATTTGTATTTGTCTTTTCAATTTCAGGTAAAACATAGTTTGAAAACATAGATTTCATTTCTTTAGGCACCCCTGGCAATGCAAAAAAGTTAACATTTCTTTGCTTGCCTTTAATTGTATTTGATACACCCTTAAAGAATGATGCATGCTCTTTGGTGTAATGCAATCCTCTTGCGGTTCCAACTAAGTTATCAATCATTTTTCCTTTCTTAGATTTATAAGCTTGGTTTTTATTAAGATTTGGCATTTTAAAATTTAATTTTTTAAATCTATCTGAAAGTACTGACCAATATTCTTTGTCAAATTCATGTGAATCATCAAAATATTCAAGAAATGCAGATACTGTTACATCGTCAACTGTTGGCCCTAGCCCACCAGTAACAATAATATGATCACATTCCCAACTCTTCCATTGATATTCAAGCGTATCGTAAATAGTGCCAAAATCATCTGAAATTGTATGATGAACATCTACTTTCATTCCCGATGATAATAACTGTTGTCCAATCCAAGCGGCATTACGATCTAAGGTAAATCCGCTTAATAATTCATTTCCAATAGTAATAATACCAATTCTCATTATAAAACCCACAAATAAAGACTTAAGAAAATAATAACAATACTAGAGCCTAAGATTGCTGCCATAATATCATCGCCTATAATTCTCGCATAAGGATCATCAGTGGTATCTGATTTTTGCCACCATGAAGGAGCAGTTGTTGGATCTTCAGTCCAACCTACAGGACCAATTTTGCTAATATCAAAAATTCGGAATAATATAAATGTTATTATAAAGAGCAACTCTTTATTATTTATATAATCAGGTAAATTAAAATCAAAACCTCCGAAGATATCAGAAAAAAGATCCACTATCATAAGAGCAAGAGCCATTCCGATAACTTCGTCCAATACAAACTCTTTTGGATCTTCAGATTTGAATAAAGATAGTGATCTCTTATATATAGTAGATGCAAAGAACATCATAACAAGTCCAAAAAACAACAATATATTAGATGGATCTTTAGCGAAAATAGCTGCCAATAAAACAACTAAAGAAGCCCAAGTTCCACCTCCTGGTAATCTACCTAATCCAAAGAGAGTTGCAAGCTGATAGTTAAAATCCATTTTTTACCATATAGTGTATACCTGTTGCACCTGCATATATTGCATTTAGTCCCATCACTAAATCAATCACTTCTTGTTGTATTGGAGATGTAACTAAAATAAAGATTACAGCAAGATGTTGAAATACTGTTTTCCACTTTCCATACCTTGAAGTAACTAATGGTTGATTTTTATTACGTAAATATTGGCGATAAAATGTAATTAAGATATCGCGACCAACGATAATACCATATGCCCATCCATCTACTAATCCTTGATATAATAATATAGTTAATACTCCGATCATTAATATTTTATCTGCTAAAGGATCAAGAAAATTTCCCCTTTCATTTACTAAATCATATTTTCTTGCAAGATAACCATCAAGAAGATCGCTAATACTGCAATAGATAAATAGAATTGATGCAATAAAAAAATTATCGATAAAAATAAAATAGATAACAAAAGGTGTAACTATAATTCTAGAGAAAGTAAAAAAATCAGCAATGCTCAATTTAACTCCACTCTTTCCTTAATAGCTGTTGCAACTGTTTTATCATCAATATATTCTAAATTACTTCCGACAGGTAAGCCGATTGCAAGTCTAGAAACTACAACCTGATGATCTTTTAATATTTTTTGTAAATACATCGCTGTTGCATTACCTGATGTACTTGGATTTGTTGCAATAATAACCTCTTCCACGCCATTGTTAATTCGTTCTAATAGCTTGTCAAAAGACAATTCAGAAGGACCAATACCATCTAACGGAGATATTGCTCCACCAAGCACATGATACAACCCATCATAACTATGTGTGTTTTGAATCTTGATTGCATCTTCAATGTTTTCAACAACACAAATGTGTTTTGTATTGGCGGCTAAACTGCAACTGCATTCGTTATCTTTTTTAAGGAAAATCATTCCGCAATCATCGCAGATTGCTAATTCATCATTGATATTATTTAAAGATGCAATTAGATCTTTCGCAGTGCTTGTATCAGAATGGATAATAAAATATGCAATACGTTCTGCTCCTTTTCTTCCAACACCAGGAAGCTTTGTTAAAGCTTCAATCAATTCTTCAATATATGATTGGATATTAGCCATTATAAACCTGGTAACATATCACTCAAACCGCCCGTAACAGATTTTAATCTCTTTGCTGCTGTATCTTTCGCTTTTGTCAATGCATCATTTGTAGCAACTTTGATTGCATTATCAATCACTTCTTTATTGCTACTAAGAAGCGTTTCGTCAAGTGAAACACTAGTTACTTTCATATCTGCAGTCATTTTTACAACACATGCACCATTTGAAGCAGAGCCTTCTACCTCAATTTGTTCTAATTCTTTTTTGACTTTATCCATTTGAGCTTTCATATTTTGTGCCTGTTTCAGCATCTCTTTCATATTCCCAAACATTACATTGTATCCTTTCCTTCAAATAATTCCATAACATCATTTTGATCAACAGAATTTGAATTTTTTTCATCATCAATTTTTTCTACATCTGTATCTACAGTAATCTTCACAGAAAGTGAAATATTTAATGTTTTACTAATACACTCTTCCACAAAATCTAAATTATCATTTATTAGTTGCTGATTAAATTCATTGCTATCATATGAAATTAATTCAAGAGTATTACCTTTCACTTCTTTAACAATACATTCACTTAACAAAGCATGAACAGATCCTCTTTCGCTTGCAATTGTTTCTAAAACTTTTTTCCAGTCCTTTTTTATATCACCAATTGTTTCAACAGTTTCTTTTTTCTCTTCCTTTTTCTTCTCTTTTTTTGCAACTGTTTTTTTAGGTTTTTCTTCAATTTTTTCATCTTTTACTGCAATATCTGATTCTAGAAATCTTTCAATATCTATACTTTTATCAAATTGTAAAAATTTCATTAATGTCATTTCAAAAATTAAAACTTGATCACTAAAACGCTTAATTGAAGCATACATATCTGATAAATTGTTTGATATACGAACAAGATCCTTTAATGACCAATCATAATTATTCTTCTTATAAAGCTTCTTCATTTCTGGAGATACACCAATTAAGTCCAATCCATTTTTGTAATGCATTAATGTTAAGTTGCGAATATGACCAATCAACCCTCTAATCAAATCTTCAATAATATATCCATTCTCTTTAATCTGTTGAATGCTTTCAATTAATTTCTCTCCATCTTTTTCATGTAAAGCATTAGTGATATCAAAATAAACCTCAGTTGGAATTATCCCTAAAATATCAACAACAATATCATTCGTGATTTTTTTATCGCTAAAAACTAAAATTTGATCTAAAAATCCTAAAGCATCTCTCATGCTTCCATCTGATTTAGAAGCAATTAATTCTAATGAAGATTCATCAATTTTGACTGATTCTGCTTTTAAAATCTCTTGTAATCTTGCTTTAACAACTTCATTGGTTATAGGCAAAAAATCAAACCTTTGACAGCGAGAAATGATTGTCTGTGGCACTTTGTGAACATCTGTAGTTGCCATTACAAATTTTACGTGAGACGGTGGTTCTTCAAGTGTTTTTAGCAAAGCATTAAAAGCTTGCGTTGTTAACATATGAACTTCATCAATAATTACTACCTTAAATTTGCCTTCTAATGGTGCAAATTTGATATTTTCTCGTAACTCTCTTATTTCATCAATTCCACGATTTGATGCACCATCTATCTCAATAACATCCATAGATCTTCCTTCTATAATCTGCTGAATTATATCAGATTCGATATCATAATTTGTAGAAGGTTCTTCAGAACCATTTAAACACATTGCAAGCAATCTTGCTGTTGTGGTCTTTCCAACACCTCTAGGACCAGCAAACAAGAAAGCTTGTGCAATGCGATTTTTTTCAAATGACTTAACTAAGGTTTTTGTAATATGGTCTTGCCCCACCATATCTTCAAAACGTTTAGGTCGCCATTTTAATGCTAAAATTTGGTAATTCTTACTCAACTTCTTTTTCTTCTAACTGAGCCTTTAAGCTGTCAGCTTTGGCAGTGCTCGCATTTAATCCCATTCTAGCTGATTGGTTAAAATATTTTAACGCTGACTCATCATCTTCGATAGCAAGATAATAATCACCCATTGAATCATATGGGTTTGCCATATTTGATGCTAGTCTAATCTGTGATTGCAATGCATTCCCAGCATTATCAAGATCACCTTTATCCATATAAGCATATCCTAACATATTGTAAGCAGGAGTCATATCAGGATCTCTTGCAAGTAATGCATTTGCTTTTTGAATTACTGCATCAGGTCCAATTGAACCCATTGTAGCAAAAATAGTTTCAAATGCTAACATTGAATCATCTGGATATTTAGCAGATAATGCTTCAACTGTTTTATTGAAAGCATCGTTAGTCCCATCTGCTACGCTTGTAGCTAAAGCGTTAATTAAAGATGCTTCGTCTTCTGTTGCATTTAAAGACATACTTACTGCAATATCAAGGTCATCTCTAAGGTCTTCTTCGTTTCCTAGAAATGCACTTGTTCTAGCTCTCATTCCATATGCTAATGCAAAATTTGGATCCAATTCAATTGCTTCGCTAAATTTTTCATACGCTCTATCCCAATCAATATTGTATAAATACCATCCACCAACATTAAATGCATTTTTTGCATCTTGATTTTCTGTAGAAGAAGGCATAACCATCGCTTCTCCATTAGCCCATTTTGCTTGTCTAATAGTTCTTGCAACATTCATTGGTCCCCAAATGTAGTCAGGGTTTGCATCTACAGCTTGTTGATAATAATCTAAAGCGCTATCAAAATCGCCTTTCATCAAATGATACTCGCCCATTGAATCTAATGCATTTGCAAAACCGTCTTTACCGCGTTCTGAACGCATATATCTTCGTAAATGGCCAGCTGCTTTGTCAAATTCTTCAGATCCTGGCTCTTCTCTATTCATATAGGTATATGCAAGCAAGTTAGATAGAAATCCGGTTGATGCTGGTGAAGCATTAAATGCTTCTTCAAGCACTGTTCTTGCTTCATCCACTTTGTCATCTCCTAATAAACTTCTTGCAACACCATTAGCTAAATACGGATCATTCGGATATTTTTTATATAAGCTCTGATAACTATCAAATCTACCGCCTTCACTTTTGGTCCAATTAACTGCATCTTGTGCTAATGTTGTTTCAGGATGACCTGATTTAGATAGTTCTAATGCTTTGTTATAGAAATATCTTCGTTGCACCCTATCATTCTCAACATGTCCTCTATTTAGATAACATGAAACACAATTTGGGTCTTTTGCAATTCCTTCATCAAACTTGTCTCTGGCTAAATCCCACATCACATTATGTGCAAGATACAAACCTTCTTCAACTTCGCTGGCTGCATCTCCTGTTTGTCTTGGCATCATCCCATCAGAAGTGCCGCAACTAACAACAAACATGATTGAAATTATTATAAATGAAAATAATGTATATTTTTTCATGATTTTTCTCCGTTTTTTATTTAAATCTTATGCTATAATATATTAGAATTAAATTAGATTTACCTTGTAAATACAAAAGTATTATCTTCCGACAACTTAGAATCAAATTTATAGTCTTCATAATTAAAATCTTTAATATCGCTTGATTTATCTATTTTATTTTTCATGATATATTGAGTCATTAATCCTCGAGCTTTCTTTGCATTAAACGATATAAATTTTAGTTCATCATTACGATATTCTTTAAAAACGATAGATAAAATATCTCCATTTAATTTAGATAAATCAATTGCAGAAAAATATTCAATAGATGCACAATTAATAATCGTTTTGGAAGAATGTTTTTTTAATGTTTTATTCAAGCTTTTTGTGATTGATTCTTTCCAGAATGCATACAAATCTTTCCCTTTTGGATTCTGAAAACCAACTCCCATCTCCAATCGATAAGGTTGAATTAAGTCAAGTGGTTTTAAAATACCATATAAGCCTGATAAAATACGAAGATGATCTTGCGCAAAAGTAAAATCTTTTTCAGAAAAAGTATCTGCTTTTAATCCAGAATACACTCCTCCATCAAAAGCCAATATTGCTTGTTTTGCATTTTCTTGATTAAATGGAAGTGCCCAACGATCAAATCTTTCTCTATTAAGTTTTGCAAGCTTATCACTAATATCCATTAACTCTTTTAAATCATTTTCAGTAAGATTCTTTGCTTTATTTGCTAATATTTCAGCGCTTTTAATAAACTCGCATTGCGTATAATGATCAACTATCTCTTGAGAATTTAGATTTAATTTTTTTGATGGAGATAATAAAGTAATCATTCTATTTCCTTTAAATTTGCTTTCACTACATCATCTACTGGAATTGATTTTTGTTCTTTAAAATTAAACATCACAAA